>Ga0256404_1003339_pt1 | contig 32988 bp, 23 predicted proteins | sample RumenRJG_01DNA_FD_185990 | JGI IMG/M metagenome (GOLD analysis project Ga0256404, IMG submission 185990) | Bovine rumen microbial communities from Lethbridge, Alberta, Canada - RJG_01 | ecosystem: Host-associated > Mammals > Digestive system > Stomach > Rumen | place: Canada: Alberta | collected...
CTTCTCCGATTCCGGGATGAAAACTTTCCATCAGGTGTGCACCGGCTCTTTCCGCCTCATCATCCTGATAATCCCGATCCGAAGTCGCCCGGACATCCGTCACCCCTATGTTTTCCGCATCCGCGAGCCTGAGTGTCAGCTCATATCCGTGAACCATCAGCTCCATCGGATCCCCCATGGGTGCGAACTTCACGAGGGAAACCTGCTCGCCCGGAATCAGCCCCATATCCAGGAAATGCTGCCGCAGCGCGCCGTCGCCTCCCACCGAAACGATAGTCGCAGTCTTTCCTATTTCTAAATCACGTAGTGTTGCCATATGCTGTCCGTCTCCCTTTTACCGTTGTTTTCGCTGGTATCATACCACAGAGTTTGTCATATCTAACATCATATCACAAAGTAATCTTCAACGCATGAGAAAACTTCGTACCACAAGGTAACCTTCAACGCACGGAAAACTTCATTTTTCATATAACAAAGAAATCCTCGAAATGTATCCGATCCGCAAAGGGCGCGAGCCGGGGATCTTTCAGGTACGTTTCCGCCTCCACCTTTCTGTCCCAGTAATGCATCGGAAAAATCTCCCGTGCTCCCGCACACTCCATGAACAGAGCGATTCCCCTCGGAGCATGCTCCCGCAGACGGGGATCCAACGGAAGAAATGCGACATCGATCGGCTGCCCTTCCAGTTTTTCGTACTCCCTTCGGCAGTTTGCCTCTGAGGCGAGATTCTCCTTCTCCGGCTCATCATACCAGTACCAGACATTCAGATCCCCTGCATGGAATATTTTGTGCCCCTCTGCCTCAACCAGAAAAGCGGAGCCCTGATCGGTAGAGCGAAGCGTCTGAACGGTAAGATCGGCAATGTTATACGTTCCGCCCGGTTCCACCGTTTTCACATTCCGGGTTCCCGGCAGCACGGAAGTCGTACTGTCAATCACATAAATCAGTTTTCGGAACCGCTTCTTCAGCGACCAGATGCAGTCACCGAAATGATCTCCGTGGCCGTGGGAAACAAAAACAACAACCTGTTTCTCCTCAGGCAGTTCCGGCAGTATCCCCGTATACCAGTCAAAGATCAGAATCGTCTGCTCTAATTCGATGCAGAAACCACTGTGATAAATATGCGTTATTTTCATGATGTTTCTGTTCCTTTCGATTTTATTCTGTTTCAGAGTGCTGTGCTGCGGGTATTGAACCAGATGGAAAAACATATTGAATTGGGAGGTTTTAAATGAAGTTTAATGTTCCAGTCAATGCGACCGATATCGTCGTACTCATCATCATCGCTCTCGTGTTCGTCGTGGGCGTTCGCGTCTTAATCAGTTTTTTCCGGGATCCGAAGAAGAAGGCTGCGCCCGCGGCGAAACCCGTGAACCGGCTAATCCGATCCGGCAGCCGCGTCGCTCTCTCGATTGACGGAATGCAATGCGGCATGTGCGAAAGCCACATTAAGGACGCCATTCGGCAGGCCGTTCCCAATGCCTCAAAGATCACGGCATCTCATGTAAAGGGGGAAGCCAGCTTCGTCATTCCCAACGAAATTCCCAGCGGCGATTTGGAGACGGCGCTTCACGGAAGCATCGACCCTCTCGGCTACAGACTGAACTACGTGACGACAAAATAATTGCAGGGTGTAACCTGGCACCGGAGAACTCCAGAGATCGATACGTATACGCGGAGGGGACGCGGCCGAACAGCTACCGTCGGTGCACATCAAGTCCGGCGGAGACTTAATGCGCCGACATCATTTACGGGTTCGCAAAACCTCTTGCCCCCGACGTGACAGCCGGTTTCCGAAGCTGATCAGCATCAGAATAATCAGAACGATAATGACGATCCCTACATATCCGCTTATACTCTTAAACTTATTGGTGATTTCCATTTTACTGAAGGCCTGGGACGGCTTGCTCTTATCGAAGTAGACCGTTTCACGGTCTCCTTTTTTGTATTCTCTGATTCCGCTGGTGCCGGTCGCCAGCAGAGACTTGTGGGTATAGGTTTTCCCCTTCACTTTATACTGAAAAACCGGGTAGACCTTCTTGCTGGACAGGAACCCGCCGTCAGTGATTTCCGTAACCACCGCCGGAGTTTTCGTCAGCCGGTCTGTTGTCGCGGCCAGCAGGGGGCCGGTCGACGCTGTAGCACGTACAGTCACGAACAGAATAATCATGATGGCAAGGAACGTACTGAGGCTGAGTCCGGGTCCGCCATCCTTTGCTCTGGCTCTTTTCTTTCTGGCCTTCACCGGATCCTCGCCGCGCTTTTTCGCCATATTGTCTCTGGCAATCCTCTGGGAATCCCGACGGCGCTGCTGTTTCTTATTCGTGTTCGACATGATTGCATTCTCCTCTGTTCATTCTTTCGTGCTCCGGGAGCACCAGACAGTCATAACGGATGAGTTTCCCGGTAATTGAATATCCCGGCCTGCAGCCCGCCAGAAAATCTCCTCTGACAGGCCGTTTGATGACGATCTTGCGGGGTCCGGCGTCCAGTGCTGCCCGGAGCAGCCCCGATTCATCTTCGCAAGGCTGTTCCAGCCGCTGCAGGAGCTGAAGCTTCTTTTTTGACAAAGCATTTTTTCTGCGTTCCGGAAACATCGGATCCAGCAGAATCAGATCCGGCGGCTCCACCAGCTCCCGCAAAAGGGTGCGGCTGTCTCCCTCGATAAGTCGCATTCTCCCGGCAATCTCCTCAAGCTCCGGAATCTCCGCCGCCCTGCGGAGAGCGTCCCGAAGCAGCGCCGCAATCACAGGATTGTATTCACAGAGCTGAACATGGAAGCCCATCGCCGCCAGCAGAAGGGAATCCTCTCCCAATCCCGCTGTCGCATCCACCGCTGTCAATTGCGGGAACATGCTGCGCCCGCAGTCTCCCTCTGCAGGTTTCCCGGGCGCAGACGCATCTAAGTCTCCTGTCTCATTGCACGTCTCATAGCGTCCGCATGTTCGCCGAAACCGGGCGGCTCGCACCAGAGTCTCCCGTCTCAGGGCAGACGACCTCAGCCGCGGCAGAAGCTTTGTAAAATCACCGCGAAGCGACTGACCTCCCACTTCGAGACACAGACCCTGCCGCCCGAAGCGGAGCACCGTACCGCCGTTTTCAGCTGGCCGATGCCGCTCCGGCGTCCCGCATTCTTCCGAGCGATCATGTCCCGGCGTCCGGAAGTTCTCCGTGGTTTGGTTGTGCTCCGGCGACCTCCATTCCAACGGTACGCACAGATGCTCCGCAAGCGTCTTCGCTTCCTTTATATATCTTTCCTCTTCGCAGATTATTTTGTCGCAGGTTTTGCGGTTATCACGGTTATCGCCGTTTACTTTCATCATTACCACCATCGCCTCCGGTGCCGCCGCAGAACTCCACAACTCTTTCCAGAACCCGCGTCCCGGTCTCCCTTCCGATCTGATAAACTCTTTCCAGCTCCTCCGGGTCCTTTTCCATTTTTCCGATGTTGAGTTCATCGGACGGCCGGATCAGCAGGAGCCCGGGATCTCCGGCTTTTTCTCTTTGCTCCAGATTGTCAAGAACCGCATTGTAGACTTCTGCACGCTCCGTCAGATCACGTCCCAGAGCAGGATACCGGTGAAGCATCAATCTGACCGCAGGAAGAAGCGGACTTTTCTTTTTCCTGTAACCAAATGGCTGGGTCAGCAGCACCACGTTTTTCTGATAGCCGATGGATTCAAAGAATTTTACGGGAATGGAGTCCGAGCATCCGCCATCCAGATAGCCCCGTCCCTCTATCATAACGGGTCTTGACAGAACCGGCATGCTCGCAGATGCGCGGAACCACTCCATATCCGTTCCGTCGCCCCGTTCCAGTTCACGGTAAACCGGCTTCCCCGTCTCCGCATCCGTAGCCACTACATAAAAACGCATCGGATTTTCCCGGTATGTCTGGATATCAAAGGGATCCAGCCTGTACGGAAGCTGGTTGTAGCAGAAATCCGCCCCGTAAAGATCACCCGTTTTTCTCCAGGACTTCAGACTGCAGTACCGCCAGTTCCCACAGAATCTTTTGTTATAGCGGATAACCCGCCCCGGCTGCAGCGATTTCAGATTGCAGCCGAAAACGGCGCCTGCGGAAACTCCGATGGCGCCGTCGAACTGTACTTTGTTCTCTATGAAAATGTCTAGTACGCCAGCCGTAAACATTCCGCGCATGGCGCCTCCTTCAAGAACAATTCCTGTCTTCAAAGCTTACCTCCGAACCTGCCTCTGCTGAAAATCATCGTACTGTCATCAGTATAACACAGATCGCAGAGTTCTGCACGGATAAGTCTTTCGGGCGGCCGTCCGAGGGTCCGGGCATGTCTTTCGGACGGTTACATATCTGTCGGGCAGGAAAGTTTTCTCCTTATCAGCACTGCCGCACCCGCACCGGCTCCCGCCAGTACAACGATCCAAAGAGCCAGACCGGAGGCGTCTCCGGTGTCGGGATTGGACGATTCCGACTTCTGCGAAGTCTTTTTCGCTGTCTTGCCGCCATTCTCTGAGCCGCTCTCGTTCTTGCCCGGGTCGTCCTTTCCTTCTGCTTTGCCCGGATCGTCCTTTCCCTCCTCCTCGGTTTTCACTGTGAAATCAGTGCTGACAGACGCCCTCCGGATATCCGCACCCACCATATGCTGGAATCGTTTCCCGTCTGAGGCGATCACATCCTGGGCGGGTGAGTACTGATACAATTCGTCGATCCACACGAGGCCGTCTGATTTCAGCGAAATTTCCTTTGTTCCTGTAATCTCCTTATCCGACACAAGCGTGAAACTCGTATCGGCCGTTACCGTATTTCCTGAGCTGCTGTTCTCAACGGTGACGCCGTCCGGCAAGTCGAGGGTGTACGTTCCCCGGTAGGTCGCCGGTTCATTAACCGTCAGAGTTCCGGTATGCCATTTCCCGTCCTGCGGATTGTAGGAAAATACCGCATCCCCCGTCACACTGACCTTGTCGGAGGAAGGCTTTTCCTGCAGCAGGCGCGCTGAGGATGCTTCTTTCACAAGAGTTTTTGCCAATTCACCACTCGTTATATCACTGAGGTCGTTATCAGCTATTTTATATTTGTACAAAAGATTCCATACGGCATCTCTTGTAGCAGTATAGGCCTGCTCTTCCGTAACAAAGTAGCCCATCGAGTATGTATTGTCATACCACTGCAACGGAGATGCGCTGCCTATGGACATGTATATGCAATGCATCGCCTTATAGAAAGGAAGCGCCGTAATCTGACCGTGCGTCAGACCGGAGGCTGTCCTACCTCCTTTTGCAAGGGCCCAAACCTCTTCCAAAAATTTCTGGATCCGATCCATGTGCTCTTCGTAGTCCGCATAGGTGAACTGCGTGTTGCCGATGCTATCCGGAAAATCCGAACGGATCACATCCGGCGCCTTCAGAAGCTCATTGAATTCGGCCTCCGTAATCTGATGTCCCTTACTGACGATCTCATAAAGATGCAGTCCGTTATAGGGATATCCGGCGTACAGAATGGCTTCCAGCTGCTGTATGCATTCCCGATATTCCTCCGCAGAATCAAAATCCTTCTCGGTCAGATATCCCTCCACATACTCCGGGACATCCGGAGGATTGGATGTTGAATGCGGCCAATGCAGTTTATTGTTCATGCAGTAGAGGATGATGCGCTCACTGGAATCATTCGGATTGGGCAACCAATGAATTGTCGTATCCTCATCATAATTGATTTTCTGACCGGTCGCAGTATCGGCTGCAAAACAAGGCGCTGCAAGCACGAGAACAATTAAGGCTACACAAAACAGCCGCCACAGTGATTTTCCGGCTTTCGTCATTATTGATATTCTCCCTTTTCTTACACACTTTTACACACTGACTGACACATGCTTCGCCGCGGGATTCACCCGCTCTGTCTTACATCCGAGCGTATTCCGTCATCCGAAGCACGAATTTCCGGCTGTGTCTGTCGCCGCTCCACGACGCCCATCGCATTCCGCGAGGCGCACAGAGGTTTAGCAGACAGGCACTAACCATAAATTAATTGCACACTTTAGAACAAATCTAATTAAGTCATTCTACCATAAATTTCCCATCATTACAATAGTTTTTTCTCTCGACTGGTACGGGGGTTTTTCTCGGCTGTTACGGCGTTTTTCCTCAGCTGTTACGGTATTTTTATCTCGACTGATGCAGTGTTTTTGTCTCAATTGACGCGATACGATAACATTTGTTCCTTTTTGTCTTAATTCGATCGGAGCGCATCTGTCAACGCTCAGTACGTCCAATGCATATTGGCGGAGAGTTAGGCAGCGGTCAGGGGTGCCGGTTCGTCGCATCGTATCACATCGCGGTCCCGCCACTGGCTCGCCACATCATAATTGCAACGCCCAAGACCGGGCGCAAACAAAAGGCGGATCCGCTCTGCAGCAGCGAACCCGCCCGGCTGTCGCGGCGAGAATTTTGTTTTCGCGGCACAGCTGACATCGCGACTCTTTGCCGCGGCGAGAATTTTGGTTCTGCGCCGCGGCGGGGGCATCGTCTTACTTTATTCTGACCTTCTTGAAGGTCTCTTCGCCGCTATAGGTTTTTCCCTTGTATTTTCTGTACGGGGATGTCTTTACGTAATAATATTTTTTCGGCTTGAGGCCTTTAACTGTGTATTTCTCCTTTCCGGTCGTCTTCTTTTTGCTCCTGCTCATGCTTTTCGAGGCGGAGTACAGGATGCGGAAGCCGGAGGCTTTCCCGGTCTTCTTCATCCGGAGTGTCATTTTCTTCTTGCCCGCCTGAATCTTCAGGGATGTCTTTCCGACAAAGCAGTAGACGCTGCTGTATGCCCCTGTTCCGGCGCGGTTTTTCGCCGCGCACCTGATTTCATACAGACCGTACTTGGAAAGGCCTTTCAGGGTCAGGCTATTTCCGCTCACATCCCGACTGCTCCATTTGCTGCTGCCGGCCCTCCTCCAGGCAATCCGGCAGCTGTCGGCGCCGCTGACCGCCTTCCACGACAGAACGATCTTTTTCTTTGAGGCGCTCACATCCGCAGCGACGCCCGTCACACGTCCGGGCACGGTTTTGTCGATTGTGAAGACAAATGACTTTGTCGCGCTCCTGACATTATTTTTGACAGCATACGCCTTGACCGTCACGGTTTTCTTCCGTCCCTTGTCCGCAGAAATGAGGAAAGGTTTATCATAGACGGTCGTATCATTATTTTCACTGGTCGTATAAATGATGGAAGCGCCTTTTGTTCCCGTCGAAAGACTGATCGTCTTATCCTCCCCGTACGTTCCCGGAGCCGGAGAAACCGCTACATCCTGAACCGATCCTGCCTCTACGCGAACACGGATCTGCACGTTCAGACTGACCCCCGCCGTCTCCACGCCGGATGGAAGTTCTACCTTTCCGTTCACAATGAATTCCTGTTCAGAAACGACGTCCGGATCATACATCAGCTCCTTCGTATCCCAGCTGACGCCGCACCGGAGTGTCCTGCCGCTGTTCAGCCTTACGGAGGCGCCCACGCTCCGCAGCCGCGTCCGGAGCGACGACTCGGAAATGCCGCTGGCAAGACCGGTCAGTTCGGACTTCTCCAGCGTGATTCCTTCCACGGATCCGTCCGCGATCTGTGCCGCCGGCGTCAGACTGCAGACCGCGAAGCTGCCGTCATCGCCGACGGTGATTTTGCCCTCCGTGTATTTTCCGTCAATCAGGAACCGCACCGGGCAGCTGCCGCTGAAGGTATATCCTTCCTTAAGCTTCAGTTCCACTGACGCCGTACAGGCACCTTCTCCTGACGGAGTGTCGACTACGGTATCTCCGCTTTTCCAGACCACTGTTCCGGCAGAGACGCCGTCCGAAAGGGAAACGGCGGATGTCGGCAGCAGTTCTCCGAACGCCGGACGCGCAATTCCGGCGATTTCAACGGCGGTGATTTCCGTACCCTCCGCAAAGGTCTTCTGAACCGTAATACTGCCGTCCTCGTTCAGCGTACCCGCCGCATAGTTCTGATTCCCCAAATCGGCAATTACCGTTCCGGCAAATCGCTTTGTCTCCCGTGCGGCACTGTCAAGCTCAGCCTCCACTGTAACCCTGTTTCCGTTCCATGTAACTTTACGAATCTTCACATCCTTCGTCCCGGAGGAAACTGTTCCCGTCCCGGCTTCCGTCCTGCCCAGCCCTGTGATTTCAATCCTGCCTACCGCCTGACGCAGGTCAATCGTGTAACTGAAATCGACTGTATCGCTGTTCCTGTAACCGGAGCCTGCGGAAATCGCACGAATCCGGTAACTGATTTTTCTGCCGTTTTCGCCCAGCGTAATCGGTCTGTCGAAGGCCGCGCTGCTGCTCTTCGGCCTGGCAACGGCGGAGACATCCGATCCGTCCCGGTTATATTCATAATGAACCTTCGCGCCGGAGGACGCTGTGGACAGCACGATGTTCTTCTTCACAAAGTAAGTGCCGCTCTCTGTATCGGACATCGGCTTTTCCGCCTGCGGCTCCTCCACAATGATATGCGTGTGCGCTCTCTTGCTTACCGTACCGTCGGAATACCTCGCCCAGATTTCCGCTGTGCCGGCGCTGCCTGCGGATACATTTCCGCGGGAATCCACCGACGCTACGCCGGGATCCGTGCTTTCCCACGTGCAGTCCTCTGTCACATCCCGACCCTGCCACACCGCGGTCAGCGCCTTTGACCGCTGATTTCCCGCGGAATACAGAGTGACAATCCCGGGATGCAGAATCAGCGGTTCTTCGCCGACCTCAAGATGCTCCTTACCGCGAACCAGAGTAACGTTATACGACTTCGTCACATTTCCTCCCGCCGAAGTCACGATCACCTTTACCGTCGCAGAGGATTTATTCTTCACCCAGTACACCGGGTATCTTATATTGCCGTTGGCCGCCGTGAACGCTGTTATTGTGCCGTCCTCACTGAGACCTTTTGAGGTGCTGTTTCCTGTATTCTCGACCGGATATACCTTCACCTTCGCATCCTGATCCGACTTGCGGATCCACAGATTCAGGAAGGTCTTTTCCTCATTATACGTTCTGCTCACATAATCTGCGACTCCCGCGTCGAAGGCGGGATCATATCCCACGCCCTCCTGTCCGGCGGCGGAGCTGCTCGTAATAGTCTCAACGCCCGGCGATGTATTCGATGTGTTAATCACCAGTCCTGACAGATTTGCGTCGTCCGACGCCGAGGAGACAGTGAGACTGTATGTCCGCTTATAGGCGATGCCGTTCTCCGTTTTCGACGCTGTCACGAGAATGCGGTCCCCCTCCGGATCAACAGATACCGGCATCCGGCCTCCGGCAGTGTACGGCTTGTCGTTCACTGTCGCACTGACACCTTCGGGCATATCAAGCGTCACGCTGACCTCTGATGTTTTCGCCGGCGCACGCAGTACGTATTTCAGCAGACCGGACTCAAACGCAGTGCTCCATTTCACCTCGTCATCCTTCACCTTCACACTGATATCCTTCAGCCATGCTTTGTTCGTGGAAATCGCCATGAGATAGCCGCTGTCGTTCTTGATGTAAATTGTCCCGTCTCTGTCACAGCACAAAGGACTGATGCAGTACTGCTGCATCTCAAGCTCAGGCCGGAACAGAAGCTTTGCGGACGGGCGGCTGCTGTCGTCATAGGAGGAAACACTCAGATCATCCTCCAGATAATAGATTCCGCCCGGGAACGCGTTAAACGTGAAGTAGAGCCGCACTTTGTTCCTGTTCCCCTTCTCCACCTTCAGCAGCGGCGCCGCCTGCGGGTAGCCCGGAACTGCAGCCGTGTACAGAAGAGAGCCTGCGCCTTCCGCTTCAGAAAGCATTTCATCGTCCCGGAGCACAGCGAACAAATGACCGCCATCTGCGCTGAACTGGCCGCCGGCGCCTGCCACGCCCACATAGATCCGGCCGCCGTAGACCACCGGCGATGCGGTCATCATTCCATTGAACGGCATCGTATATTTGGAGAAAGAATCGTGATCGAAAGTCCCGTCGTCATTCAGCTTTACCTTGCAGAGCCAGCCTCCCTTTGTCGTAAAATACAGCCACCCGTCGTGATGAACGATGGTGCTGCGGATATCTCCGCGGATCTCCGTAATTTTATCAATAATGTCCCCGGTTTTCAGATCCGCAGAATAGAGAATCGCGGTTTTCGTATACGCAGAGGAACCGGTGTCGGCAAAAGTATTATTCTGCCCGTCGTCGGAGCCGAAGATCAGGGCTTTTTCTGACGCATAGGCGCCGGCCCAGTAGAATCCGCGGGGCGTATCTCCGCTCTTCTGATGAACGGTTTCGGACGGTCTGAACTCCCATACCGTCTTCCCGGTTTCCCAGTCGAGGGCGTAATATACGCCGTCATCTGTTTCCGTCTCCCAGATTCCCGTATACACCAGACCGTCCCTGTATGTGATAGGGCTCAACGTCTGCGTATACTTGTATTCCCTACTGGTCCATTTAATGGAAAGATCCTCTGCACTGAGGCAGGCGATCCGTCCGTTCAGAATCGGGACGTAAAGCTGATTATGCTCTTCGTCATAGGTGATCGGATTCATCGCGTAACCGACATTCAGCAGCAGTTCGTCGCTGACTGCGACCGTCTCTCCTGTCTTCTTGCTGAGTTTATATACATTCTGACTCGACGCGGTGTACAGACAGCCGTCGATAATCAGCGGCGGCGTGAACGACGTGGTATACCCCTGAACCATCTGATGTCCCCACTTCAGTGAAGTTTCGCTGTAGCCGGCCGGCAGATTCCGGTCGGTTACCACGCCGTTGTTTTCCGCACTGTTCTGGAACCGTCCCCATTCCACATCGTGTGCCGCAGCCCATGCAATCTGCGGGGCCGCTAGCCAGGCGATTCCGCTCAGGCAGACGGCCAGCAGCAGAATCGTCAGAGTCCTTCTGCCCGGACGAGTGCCGCGCGGCACGTTATTCTCTCTCATCATCTTCCCTCCTGCTGATAATCAGTATACATTCTGTGAAAGCGCGAAGAATACCCGGATTTCATCGCCGTCCTCCGGAACGCAGGAACCGATTCCCACGCCCGGTCTTTCGCCGTTCACACTGTACATCCATCCGGATGTGCTGTAAAAGTCTTTTTCCCGAATCTGGTCCTTACTCTGCTTGTCTGGATCCTTTTCGGTCGCCCGTTCCTCTCTGAGCTTCGCTCTCGCAGCTTCGGAAATCTTCCATCCGTCCGCAATTCCGTGTTTTCCGATCGCCGCCAGATATCCGCGGGAAATCACATAGTTGTATCCGCCCTCGTCGAGCGCTGTTTTCAGAAGCTCCTCCACTGACTCGCCGTCAGTGATATCGACTTTCCGGGACATCAGCGTGCCGAGGCCGATCACAGACGCGCTTACGGTCACTGTGACTGTGCCCGTCGCTTCCGCTTTCTTGCCTGTGTCACAGGTAATCCATCTGGTCACGGTACGTTTCTTCCCGTTTCGGTCAACGGCGGTGATTTTAAAGGTATTCTTCCCGTCCTGAAGCACCGGCCGGAAATAGGTCTTTGTTCCGGCGGCGCCGGTACTGCGGATCGTCGCGCCGTTGCAGGTCACGGTGAAGCTCCCGTCTCCCACCGAGTAGACTGGAATATTTCTGCCCTTGCTGTCAGTCGCCGTAACCCAGAATTTCCCGGATTTTCCGTTAATCTCATCACCGCTGATGAGACTGGTGGTAATCGAAGGCAGTTCTGCCTTCTCATCCTCCGTTAAATTTTTTTCCGCCTCGCTGTCTCTTTCTCTGTTTCTGACATCCTCCGGATCATCCGCCTCAGGCGCGTCCGGATCCTCTGTCTTTCCGCCGGGCGTTCCGCTGTCCCCCGGTTCACGATTCGTGTTCTTTACGTCCTTTACCGGAACAGAATCATCCTCCTGAGTTTTCTTCTGCTCGTCCTGCCTTTTCTGCTGTTCCTCCGCAAGCTTCTTTGCTCTGGCCTTTTCAGTCTTATCGTGAGCCTTCGCCTGTCGGCTGTCGATGACATATCCCTTTCCGTTCAGATATACCTGGGACCGGCTCAGCTCTGTCCGATCTGTTTTATCCGGCGGAACGTAAGGCTTCTGCGCATGCAAAACCAGGCCGGCCGCAATGATCATCACCGCAGCCAGCCCTAGAACGAGAAATCCGTATTTTCGTTTTCTCTTTCTTTCCATCACCCAGGGTTCCTTTGTCTGTTTATTTCCGCTCTTCCCCTTTTCTTTTCAGCGGCACACCGCCCAAACGTCTTATCTGCACCGGACGCTCTTCGTATCGCTCCATTTGCCGAACACCTTTTTCCCGTCGATTACGGTGCAACACCGGATGCGGAAATAGTATTTTTTCCCTTTTTTCAAGGTCTTTGTTTTCGCCGTCAGGGTCGTGTTGTTCTTTGTCACCTTCAGCGTCGCATACTTTCCGCCCTTCTTCTTATACTGCACCTGATACCCGTCCGCCTTGCTGTTTCGCTTCCAGGAGAGGATTCCTTTCCGGCTCTTCACAGATGCCTTGAGTCCTGCCACGCGCAGGCCCTCCGCCTCTTTCCGGGCGGCCTTTCCAAGCTTCGCTGCATATTCGGCAGCCTTGCGTTCCGCGGCTTCCTTTTCCTTCGTCAGCGCCTCCAGGGCCGCTTTATTTTTCGCCGCCTCTTCAGCCCTTACGACCGTTTCCTCAATGTCCCCGAAAGCAGAGGCTGTGATTTCCGCTACGGCCTCAACGCTCGCCGCTTCATTGATTTTCTTTTCCGCGTTTTTCGCAATCAGAGAAATCTCGTTTCTGAGTTCTCCTTCCGGCACGGCCGCGACTTTTTCTTCAAGCTGCTTCGCCGCGTCCTCCCGTGCCGACTTCAGCGCTTTTTCGGCTGCCGCATCGGAATCGAGTTTCGCCTGTTTCAGCTTATCGATCTCCTCCTTCAGATTTGCCAGTGAGGCGTCCACAGCCTCCTCGGTTTCAGCTCCGCTGATTTCTCCGAGGCCGTTCAGAAGCAGGCTTGCGCCCTTTGAAACATCGAGCTTGTTCTCATTATCCCGGTAATAGTTTATCGCTTCCTCCTGTGCGGATTTTTTCCTGTCCGCCAGAAGCTGGCTGATGGTTTTAATCTTGTCGATCTCACGCTGTGCTTTCGCCAGAGCGCTGTCCGCGCTGTCCTTGTCAGTTGCTTTGTCAATCGCAGTCTCACCTTCGCCGATCGCTTTCGCCAGTGCCGTCTGCTGCTCCGGCTTGTACAAAGAAGTGTCTCTGTATTTTTTCAGAGCAAGTCTGAGCGCATCCTTGTAAAGATCCAGTTCTGAAGCCGGCGTTGAGGACATTACCGCTACAGAGTCCTTTCCCTCCAGTTTTTTCGCCTCTTCTCCCGTCGGCACATAACGGTCGTCCACATATGCGCTTACCTTGAAGCTGTATTCTGATCTGGAGTCGAGGCCGCTGATCTCTCTGCCCGCAGAATCGGCAGCCACGGATTTCCATTTGCTGTCATCGCTTTTTTTGTATTTCACAAAATATCCGTCGGCACCCTTCACGGCGTCCCATTTCAGTTCAACGGACTGATCCGTAGTGCTTTCACACCGCAGACCCGTGACCTGTCCGGGAGATACCTCCACGACGCTGACCGGCGGCGCGACACATGCAGAATCGGCGCCCTGATCCTCCTGATACCGGAAATCCGGTCCGCCGGAAAGATAGTACACGCCCGGGTCTTCAAACTTCGCTGTGAACGCTCCCTTGTCGTCTGTCACATATTCCGTCTGCTCCCAGGTCCGTCCGTAATCACTGCTGATGCGAATCGGCTCATGCGCCATCACAGCTCCGGCATTAACCGTCTCCCCGTTCAGTCCCGCAGAGGTTCCTGATGAGGTCATTTTCAGTGTAACGGAGGATCCGGCGCTGAGCTTCGGGTTGTTGTTGCTGAAGGTCGCAAAGGCTCCGTAGTGATAGAAATTCCAGTCGGTGAACATCGCCACATCGATTTCGTCTCCGTCATTCAGAAGAATATAGTCCGAGGTGGCGCCCCAGCCTTTGGCCATCAGCGGATATTCGTGATTCACGAAATACATCAGATTCTCATCGTGTCCCCAGAACTTCGCCATATACAGACTGGTCGGACTTCCGGTGATCGTCAGAGCGTCCGTGTTCAGATCACTCTTACTGAACTCGTGTCCCAGATAATACATTCCCAGAGCCTTGAGATACAGCATCAGCAGAGTCGGCTGCTCCACAATGACAGAGTTCTTGTATTTCCCGCCTTCCTCGAAGCTGTCCGCCTCAAGCCGGTTAAATTCCTCCAGACCGTAAATTCCCAGAGATGTATAGGAGATCCGGACAGGCACTCGCGCAAGCACGGTCTCATCCCGGTCGATCCCTTTCACAAAGTCACTGTCATCTGACAAAGTAAAGTACACCGTGATGCCTTCCTCTGCCTTCTCCGGAGCGTCAGCCCCCGCAAAGGCCATGGCAGGCGCACATGCGACTGCCACGGCAAAGACGAGAAACAGAGTTACGATTCTTTTTGCAATTCTGTTTTTCTTCATATGAACATTCCTCATCAATGTCCTTCTCACTTCGTGCGCACTGAGCCGGAAGCAGACCACTTGCCGTAAACTCTCACGCCGTCGATTGTATTGAAGGACTGGACTCTGACATAATACTTCTGTTTTTTCTTCAGACCCTTCACGGTCTTCGTTCTTCTGGAGGACTTCTTCGCTGAAGACTTTGAGGTCTTTGGTTTGGCGCTCTTCTTTATGACCACATAGCGGCAGCCCTTCTTGAAGGATTTGCTCGTGCTGTAGCAGATCCTGTATCCAGATACGCCCGGAACCTTCTTCCAGGACGCCTTGAAGGACTTCTTTCCCTTTTTGAGCTTCAGTCCGGTCACTTTGTTCTTTTTCGCTTTGGCGATCTTCAGCTCCTTCGCCTTCTTTGCTGCTTCCGCGGCCTTTTCCTTCGCGGCGGCATCCTCGCCCTGCTTCTTCAGCTCGCTGATCTCTTTTTTCGATTCTTCAAGCTCCTTCTGCAGTGCGACGATTTTCTCCAGTGTCAGGAGATCGCTGTAATTTGTCACATCCTTCCTCTGCGTCTCTGTCAGAGCGTCGTACGCCTTGCGCACGGCCTCCACATCCTCAGATTTGACATCCTCCTTATTCCTCAGCGCCTCAATGTCACGCGAGACCCGGACGCCCAGAGTCGCTTTTTCTGCGGCTTCCAGTTTATCCAGATTGGAGACCTTCTCACGGCTTTCCGCAGGAAGAGCGTCATACGCCTTACGCGCCGCAACGATCTGCTCATAATCATCTGCCCCCGGATTTTCCGGCAGAGCATCGATGCTGCCCTCTGCCTCTCCGATCGCCGCCAGGGCTTCAATCTTCTCATCTCCGCCCTTTGTCGTCAGATGAATATATTTAATCGAAGGCTCTGACGTTCCCGTCTGGGTAATAATCCGGAGCATCTTCTTATCCGGCAGACCCTTGTAATGGCGGGAAGTCGTCCGCATATTGTTGATATATACATTGGCATCGCCCGGAGCGTCCACAGTAACATCGTATTCATCCGCATTGTCCAGCGTCATATAATATACGTCACGTCCCTTTGTCAGATTCAGAGTCTTTCCGCCGACCGTGATCTTCGGATTCTCCGTCTGACTGTATGCAGAGCTGCTCTCCGCGGTTCTGACGATTGCAGAAACCTCGGTGGATTTTTCTCCGATAGCGCCGCCGTTAATGAAGGAAGCGGTCTGAACCTTGACATAGTGGATCTTGAGTTTCGAGGAATCTACGGGATCTCCGTTCTCATCCACAGCCCACTTCAGGTCAAAGCCATCGCCATAGCCGTCATACCCGCTGACATACGGATCTCCCACCGGCACCTCCAGCAGATTCACATTTTCTCCTGTGCCGCCTGTCGTGCTGGAATTGCGGTGCGTATCCACATATCCGAATGCAGGAAAAGCCGCAACGCCTGAGTTCTCAAGCCCTTTGTTTTCCGGAGCGTTGGGGCCCAGCATTCGCACGCCGGTGACCGTAAGCGCCTTATCCTCGCCGTCTCTGAATTTGTGGAGCGGGTACCAGCGTTTATCCGGCATACGGTATGGCGCCCAGCCTGTTCCGAGGCTGGCGGAGTTTCCCAGATTGTCTTCATAATCCGCAATCGCGCTGGTCGGATTCCTCTTATATGTCACAGAATAGTTCCAGATCGTCGCAGCGTCATAATGCTCGGATCCCGCCAGTGAATACCATTTTTCTCCGTCCTCTGACACCAGAACATTCCCCGGCTCAGAAAATCCGGTTCCGCCGTTGCTGTTTCCGAAAACAGTGAAGTCAACTCCGTATATATGACTCGGATCATCGGTAATCGCCTTATCGTACTTAAAGGTGATATATCCTCCGAAATTTCCCAGGGAGATGCAGGAATACCAGTTTCCCGCTCCCATATTGATTTTCTCCGGGAAAATTCCGTAAGTGCCCCAGCCCTGATTTCCGCCGGAGGTGTACTGGCTGCCCGGGCAGAGATAATCCACGATTTCATCATGAATGCCCCGCAGGACGCCCTTTGTCGTACCCACCTTATACAGGTTCAGACTGAACGTTCCGGCGACCGTGGTTCCGGCAGCGGTTTCCGCGGATACAACAACCTTCTGAGAATATGTGCCGCCCTGCTCGCTCAGCGGAGTCTTTGTCGTCACCTCATAGATGTCGTTTCCGTCGCTGTCTTTCCCCACCGAAGTCTGCAGATTGCTGTCACTGACAGAATTCACGTACAGCTTCGCGCCGGATGTGATGTGGTAGCGAACCGCCGCGTTGTCTGTGTCATGACCGACCACCGCGGCAGACTGCGAAAAGCCCTTTTCCCATTTCGGCGTGCACCAGGTCATCCCGCTGCCAAGCTCAATCTTCCGGATATTCATCACGCCTACGGAATCCGGATCGACGTTGACGCGCGACACTTCAATTGTATATGTCTTCGACGCGCCCGCGAACGGATCCTGTCCGGCGGCCTTCGCGGCATTGTAGGCCTTTTCGGATACGCAGCGCAGCTGAATCGTCAGTTTTCCCTCATCGCTGAGCGGGATTTTTTTCGTCGTCAGCATACCGCCGTCTTCCTTCCAGGTCGCGCCTCCGTCTGTGGAATATGCGAGATGTCCCGTCGTGTAATCCTGCGCTCTGGCGGAAAGAATGACGCCTGTAATATCCTTGTATACCGATGCGGTATATGCAGTCTTACTGATGCTGAACCGCGGAGACAGTGCACCCTCTTCTGTCGAGGCGGCGTCCCTGTCCGCCGGTGCGATGCTCAGCGAGTTCAGGCGATCCACCGAATTATATCCTCTGATTACTGTAAACTGATAAGTCACAGTCTTCCCGGTGCCGGAAGCAGGGGAAACCTTGACAGAGAATTTATTCTCGCCGGTTTCCAGACTGACCGAAGTCTCTTTCCCCGAGCTCAGGGAGACCTTTTTATCACCCTGCAGAAGCTCCGCGCTGACCTTGTCTTTGTCGAATACCGATCCGAGATTGATGCTTCTGGTTCCGTTCGCGACATACAGAGTTCTGTCCGCGGCGTCTGTAATCGGGAAGTAATGCGCCGACTGAACCGTGTCCTCCGCGATATAGCGGTCTTCCTTGTTCAGACGATTTTTATATCCGGCGTCTGTGAAAACTGTGCTGTCGGTGTACAGTTTTTCAGCGTAGCATTTGTCCGGATCCAGCACGTTCATAATATACAGAGCAGTGAAATCCGCCTGCCCGTCGCCGTCCTGATCCCATGCGGCTTTTATCGTCGTCGTTCCTTCGCCGATTCCCTTCACGAGGCCATTCTCATCAACCGTCGCGACCGCCTGATTCTCCGTGGTCCAGGTGATCTGGCCGCTTTCGATGCCCTTTGCCGTGAGCTGCAGCGATGCGTCTTTTTTTACAAAGCCCTCGTTTCTGGTTCCTTCTTTGTCTTCCACAAAGAAGCCTTTGACGGTAACGTTTCCGGACGCCTTATTATCCTTGTTGTATTTGTCCGTCGCAGTCAGTTCAGCAGTCCCCGGCTGTTTCGGATTGACATAGCAGACGTTCTCGTTCTCATAGCGGATATCGAAATATGTATCGTTCTCCGCTTTCCAGTCCAGCAGTTTATAATCTCTGTACTGCCCCGGCGAAGCCAGCGCGTAGCTCTTGAAGGGTTTCACCGCTCCGTTTTCCGGAATTGTAACGGTCACATCCTTCTCCCACTTGACCGAAGGCAGAATGTAGATATTAATTGAGCCCCTCAGATTATTTCCGTGGACGGAGGTCGCCGTAAAGGTCACATACTGAGCGTCTGTCAGGTTTCCCACTGTCACGACACCGTCCTCGTCGATTTTGCAGACGGATCTGTTGCTGGACCAGGTCACCTTTGTGCTCGCTCCCTCAGGCTCTGCGGCTGCCTCCAGCTGAAAGCTTTTGTTCTCTCCCACAGCGCTGAAAAAATACGTGTCCCTGTGCAGATTGACGTTTCCCTTTTTGACCTTGACTGAAATGCGGTCAGGTGTCGCCGCTTTCTCCACATAAACAAGACAGCTCGCCTCCGCGCCTTCGTATTCCGCAGTGATCTCCGCGATTCCCTGACCGACGGCGGTAACCCTGCCGTCCTCAACGGTCGCGACCTTCTTCGCAGACGTGCTCCACTCGATCTGCGGCGTGCTCTCCTGCGCAGGAGTGACTGTCGCGGTCAGTTCTGCCGTCTCTCCTGTCTCCAGGTTAAGCGTATGCCTGTCCAGTTTGACCCTGACCGCCGCGGTTCCATCCTCCGCGAAAGCCATGGACGGCATGAACGTGATCATCATCAGCATCGCGAGAAGCAATACTGTGACTTTCCTCATACTTCCTCTTACTTTCATTTATTCTCCTCTCTTCATCACTTCAGCTTCTGGCGTTCCCCCGTCGACACCCCCGCAAATCACATTTTCCAACGCCCGTTCCGACCGATATCTCTATTCCGGCCAGTAAATACAATAGCTCTGGTAATTCTCTCCCAGGTAGACCCAGACCTCGTCGCCCATGTCCAGCTGCTCATCGAACACCCGATTCGGCTGGAAAAGTTTCAGAGACGTGCGCCGCTTCCCCTTCAGGTTTTTCTCCACCTCTTCCGGGTCAAGACGGAATCTCTCGATCTCGCCCTTCAGATCGTCGATCCCTGTTTCCTTCCCGAAGTTGTCCGCAAACTGCTCCACTGTGGTGTAAACGACGTGATCCGGATTTCTGAACCAGTTAATATTCATTCCAACCTCCATTCTTCCGTCACTGAGGGCGGCATTAGGCACAAAGGATTTCCCGCGCGACCGCCTCATCCGTTCGCGGAGCACCTGTGTTTTTGTAATAAAAAAACACACCCTCCGCTCTGAAGGTGCGCCCACACGAAAAACAGTGCCGCCGGCCGGTACCTGTGCCGCTCTAACACAGGACGTTAACGCCAGTTTACCTGTTTTGACCGATGCTATCACTACCTCAGAGATCCTTCATCCATGCTACAACTCGTCTCCCGACTTATGCTCCGCCCGCGGCACGCCGCTGAGCAGAACCTTCACGGTTGCTGAGAAACAGCGGGGAATTTCACCCCATTCCGTTAGTTGTCCATGTATTTAACTACGACTAGTATATCATCGAAGAAAATAAAATTCAACCCCGTTCTGCGTCCATTTTCAGAATCTGTTGAATTGTAATTCAGATGCCGGAAGTTCAGTTTTTCATTCCATATAGCAGAAAAACCGCACGCGACACAGCCATCTGAAACTGATGATTCCTGAAGGCCGTCGTGATCGGCCGCGATGAGAACAAGGCGACGGCACGGTTCCGCCAATCGCCGCACAGAAAGAGCTGCCGCTCCAGCTGATATTTAAATCAACTGTGCGACAGCCCGTTTTTCGAACAATTCTTCAGTCCATATCACTCATATTGCCTAAATCAGTTTCTCCCGCTTCAGGTATTCTCTGGCGACGTCCTTCGGCTCCCGTCCCTTGACGTCCACCTGATAATTCAGCTTCATCATCACCTCATCGGTGAGTTTAGGTGCAAGTTTGTCCACAACCTCTCTCAGTTCCGGATACTTTTTCAGCGTATCAGAACTGAAACACGGAACGGCGTAGTACGGCGGGAACACATGATCTTCATCCTTCAGGACTTTCAGATTGTATTTCAGCAGCATTCCGTCCGTCGCAAAGGCGTCGATCACGTCGACCTCTTTGTTGGCCAGCGCGACAAACCTCGGAGAGCCGTCCATCGCCGAAATCTTCCTGAACTTCAGATTCGGGTAAGCCTTTTCAAGCGCATCCATACAATCATGACGGTTCTGGAATTCCAGAGAGCAGCCGAGATGCATCTGTGACGATTTGTCCACCAGATTCTCAATCGTTTCCAGATTATACTTTTTCGCGATCCGATGACTCACTGCCAGAGTATACGTATTATTGAAGCCACACTGCCTGGTCAGCGTGATGTTCTGTTTTTTCATTTCCCTGACACAGGTATTATACACGCCCTCCATGTCATCAGTGCCGTCATGTTTCAAAACACTTCCGTACAGCGTTCCGGTATAATCGACATACATGTCGATCTCACCTTTTTTCAACGCCTCGTAGCAGACCTGACTTCCTCCCAGATTCTCCTTCCGGACACAGTTGATATCCGTGTGCGCCTCGATATAGTCGGAATAGAGGTTAACAAGAATGAACTGCTCCGTGAAATCCTTGCCCCCAATCGTAATTTCTTTGTCCCTTCCCGAAACCATATTATTAATGGCTCCGCCGGCGATTATGGCACAAATAAGAATCAGTGCGGCCGCAAGCGTAAACTTCTCTCTTTTGCGTTTGCGCTTCATCTGCGTTCTAGAGATCCCGCCGGTCTTCTGCAGGCTTATAGGTGTTACCAGTTTTTCCACCAGTCCCATCAGAAAATCCACCAGCAGTGCCAGAATGCAGGCCGGAATCGCGCCTGCAAGAATCTGATAATTATTTGTCGTCCGGATTCCCGCAAAGACTAGATATCCGAGACCTCCGGCTCCGATAAACGCCGCCATAGTCATCAACCCAACTGCGGTAACTGCCGAAATTCGCACGCCGGCCATGATTACAGGCAGCGCCATGGGAATCTTTACTCTGGTCAGGACCTGCCTCGGCGTCAGTCCGATTCCATTCGCCGCCTCCACCATCTGCGGATCAATTCCGGAAATTCCCGTATAGGTATTCTTAACGATAGGAAGCAGCGAGTAAATGATAACCATCACGACGGCCGGCAAAACGCCGATACCCAGTAACGGAATTCCAAGACCAAGCAGCGCCATGCTCGGAATGGCCTGAACTACATTTGCAGCACCGATCACCGGCTTGTCCAGTTTACGCACATAACTGATCAGAATTCCCAAGGGAACACCGATCAGGATCGCGATGCACACCGCAATCGCAGTCATCTCAATATGCTCCAGCGTCAGCTTCCAGATTTGCGTTGAATGTGCTCCAAAATATGCAAACATCTTAATCATTTTCCAGCACCTCCTCTGTCGGTTCCTCCAGATACTGACGGCTCAGTGTAGAAACAAGATTACTGTTGGTCAGCAGTCCCACAAGCCTTCCCAGATCGTCCACAACCGGGACGTTGCTGACGTCTGTCTGATCTATCATCTTCAACACGTCCAAAATGCTGTCCTCCGGATGAGCGGTATACTTCACCGGAAGCATGATATCCCTGGCGGGCTTCTCCGGCTGGCGATTGGAATACAGGGATTTTCGGTTAATGATTCCCATCAGCCGGTTTTCATTCTCGGTCACAAGCAATGTGTCCACGTGATGCATCGTCAGTTTGGTGATGCACCGTTTAGCGGTAAGCTCCGCGTCGCAGGTGACTGGCTCGCGAATCATGAAATCCTCCACTCTGATGTATTCCGGAGAATCCCAGATCCGGTTGAATCCCACGAAGTTTGCGACAAAGTCATTCGCCGGACGGCGCAGTATTTCCTCCGGCGTATCGTACTGCAGGATATGACCGTCCTTCATGATGCATATCCGATCTGCAATCTTAATCGCCTCGTCCATGTCGTGAGTGACAAAGATCATCGTCTTTCCCATCTTTCGATGCAGTTCTGTCAGCTCATCCTGCAGGGAACTTCTCGTCAGCGGGTCCAGCGCGGAAAAAGGTTCGTCCAGGAGCACGTACTCCGGATCGTTGGCAAGCGCACGAATCACGCCGATACGCTGTTGCTGTCCCCCGGACAGTTCGGTGGGATACCGCTCCAGAAACTCTCCCGGATCCATATCCACCATTTCCATAAGCCTCTCCGTTTTTTTCAGAATCTGATATTCATCCTTCCCTTCCAGCTTCTCGATGATTTCAATGTTCTGACGTACTGTCATATGCGGGAAAAGACCGCCCTGCTGGATTACATATCCCATGTTACGGCGCAGCTTCACCTTGTCGATGGATTCGATATTTTGACCGTCGATGATGATTTTGCCGCTGCTGGCGGGAAGCAGCCGGTTGATCATTTTCAATGTCGTTGTTTTTCCGCAGCCGCTGGGTCCGATCAGCACTGTCAGCTCACCGTCGTGAAAATCCATGGAAATTCTGTCCAGGACCACGTTGTTTTTAAAGGCCTTTGTGACCTCAATCAGTTGAATCATGCTCTCATCTCCTTATCAGGTTGTGACTCATCAGCTAAAACAATGGCGTAATTTATACACGTTTATCAAATAAAATTATAGCACAGAAATTTGTGTTTTATGTGAACCCGTGTTGTTTCTGTGAAATCCCGGTGTCCCCGGATCCCGCGGCCTACTTCTCTGAAGCAGGCCTGTGCTCCTCTTTCCAGAGTCTTCCGGCCACAGGCTTCCACGCCTCGGCATAGGCGTCGCATTTTCCGCACAGATGTTCCGCGCTCTCCGGACTCATCAGATCCGTGCTCCGGGCACCCGTTTCCGCTATCATTTTACGCAGATAATTCGGATTCTCCAGCATCGGACAGGGTCTGAGCAGATTTTCACTGAAGGGCTGCTCCCTCCTGTAGGCCCGGAACAACGGCTGCTGAAGGCATTCCAGCAGCGTTTTGCTGTGAATATTCGCATCCGAGTAATGAATAAACACGCAGGGTTCCACATCTCCGTTGGAATTGATATGACAGTAACATCTGCCTCCGGCGATGCACCCGTGCACCTTGTCCCCGTCATTCTGAAAATCCATGAGCCAGATGGGTTTACCGCCCTCATAGCCTCTGACCTCGCGAATTCGGCGGAAGATATATTCTCTCTGCTCCGGCGTCGGCATCAGACTGACGTCAGCATCTTGCCCCACCGGCATATAATGGAAATACCAGGAGAACTGGACGCCCTTGCTGATCAGGAAATCCAGAAATTCATCGCTGGTCACAGCCTCGATATTTTCCTTTGTATAACAAATGGAGGTCCCGTAGACCAGGCCGCTTCGATTCATCAGTTCCATGGCATCTGTGACCTTTCGGAAGGCTCCTGCGCCGCGGCGCGCATCGGTGGTCTCTTCGAAACCTTCAATGCTCATGATCAGGATGATGTTCCTGCACCTGCGGATATCCTCGCAGAACTGCTCGTCAACCAGGGTTCCGTTGGTGAAAATCATGAAACCGCAGTCGGAATGCTTTTCTGCCAGACGAATGATATCGCCCCGACGAATCAGCGGTTCCCCGCCGGTCATGGCGTATTCATGAATCCCGAGCTCCTTTCCCTGCGTAATAATGCTGTCCATGTCCTCATAACTGAGGTTCAGCGTATGCTTGTATTCCGCCGCCCAGCAGCCGGTGCAGTGCATATTGCACGCACTAGTCGGATCGAACAGAATGACCCACGGAATCGGAATGCCCAGTTTCTCTCCGGTCTTCTGGCTCTGCCGATAGCCGGATAGCGCTCCTTCGTATCCGAAGGACAGAAAAATTCCCTTCAGAAATTCTGTATCGCGCGTGTCCAGCAGCCGGCAGAAAAAGTCTGTCCATTTCCCATCCTTGCCGAGCGCCGTTCTGAGTCGGTCAAACGCTTCCGGCGGCCACGTGTTCCCGAGGAGTTTCTCCATCGCGTTCACAACGCCGACAAAACCCTCTTCACGGGCGTTCTTTGATTTTTTCATTACACGGTTCAATGCGACCTCAAAGGCCTTTTTCTCCGCCGCATGAGTAATTGATGCCATGTTTTCCTCCTTCCCCTGATACATGCTCAGCAATCGAAATTTTTGAAATATCAGCCCATCGAATCATAAATGTATCAGCATATTAAAAAAACTGTTACTATATCACTATTATACGCTATATCGTTGTTTTTTCAAACGACACTATTTTCAATCTGTTCAGGCCTCTGCCTTTTCGCACCCTCAAATCCTTGCAATTTCAAGGTCAGAAAGAAATTGAACGATGCGTGCTTCGGGAGCACCGCAGGAACCGTGATGACCACATTGTCTTTTCCCAAGTCAGAGCCATGGTCGCATGCTTTGTCGTTCTTCGAGAGTATCGGTCCTCCTACTGTATTCGGCGCACCGAATACTCATGTGCGTTAAAAGCAGCAAACAAAAAGCATTCCATGTCGTATAGACGCGAAATGCTATGATAACTCATTAAGGCCTCGTCAGACTTAACGGGTGCTGCCGGCAGTTTGTCAGCAGCACCGCAACACACAATCCAATGTTGGTGTGCGCCGCCAGACACTATTTGACGCTTGTATACAGCTCAGTCATGTCCGTGTATCACGGCGCTACAGACTTTCCCTGAAAACGCGGATAATTTCATCACGGCTGAGTTCTTTGTAGCCGCCCTTCAGCGGAATCGTCCGGTCCGCCAAGTCCTCCAGCATGTCCTCACTGACGCCAAGCTCAGAAAGTTTCATCACGACGCCGATTTCCTTCATCCAGTCTTCCATCGCCGCAAGGCCCTCCGCAGCAATTTGTTCCTGCGTCTTCCCTGCCGGCGCGATACCCCAGACGTTTTCCGCGAATCTCACGAATTTAGCCAATCCGTAGGGCATGATGTACCGGTAATACGGAAGTGAAACCGCCGCCAGAGTCATCCCGTGAGTTGCTCCGGTGTATCCGCCTGCCGCCTGCCCCAGCATATGCACCATCCAGTCCGTCGTTTTTCCTTTTGAGATCAGTGTGTTCAGCGCCCATGTGGCAGTCCACATGAGGTTGCTTCTGGCTTCATAGTTCTGCGGATCCTTCACCGCAGCACGGCTCGAATGAATCACAGAGCGCATCAGCCCTTCACTGATATAGTCGCTGGTATTGTCATCCTCTCCGGAAAAGTACTGTTCACAGATGTGATTGAAGATATCATAAATTCCTGCGACCATCTGATATTCAGGCAGCGTCATCGTATACACTGGATTCAGCACAGTGAACCGCGGCATTACATCCTCGCTCGCGAATACATGTCCGATTTTCTGTTTTGTTTCCTCATTTGTAATTACAGATCCGGCATTCATCTCGGATCCGGTTCCGACCATGGTCAGCACGCACCCTACCGGGATGAGCCGGCATTCAGGCTCCTCAAATCGAACAAAATATTTTTCCCACGGATCCTCCTCACAATTAACTGAAACGGAAACCGCCTTGGAGTAGTCGCAGACGGATCCGCCGCCGACAGCGAGAAGGAGATCAGCCTGATGCTCCCGCGCGATTTTGATCCCCGCGCGCAATTTGGACAGCGTAGGGTTCGGCATGACTCCACTGATCTCTGCGACATTTTTTCCGCTCTCTGTCAGAATGCGGAGCACGTCGTCATAGATCCCGTTCTTCTTGATTGATCCTCCGCCGTACACGAGAACCACGTTGTTTCCGTACTTCCGAAGTTCAGTCTTCAGATTGTTCAGCGAATCCTCTCCGAAATAGAGTTTAGTCGGATTGCAGTATGTGAAATTTCCAAACATTTTATCCCTCCAGTTCGTCATATTCCTGATCTGTCACCGGATCCAGTCATTCTGTTTCTGTTTCATAAACTTCCTTTGCCAGACGGAACGCCGCCCACGCCTTCGGCCATCCCGCATAAAACGCCACATGGGTGATGACTGCGGCCATCTCCTTCCGGCTCACTCCATAATTTTTCGCGTTCAGGATATGGAACTTCAGACTGCTGTCGGTCATTCCCTGTGCGATCAGTGCAGTCACTGTAATCAGGCTTCTGGTCTTCAGGTCGATATCCTCATTGTTCCAGTTTTCTCCGAACAGGATGTCATCATTGAAATGAGCAAACTCCGGAGCGAATTCCCCCAAAGCATCCCGTCCTGCCGTCTGCTTCACTGCCATAATTTTGTTCTCCCTCCTTCATATCCATTCGCGGAATACATCTTCCGCATTCTTCGCATCGCCGCCCCGGATCGCCAGGCCGTCCTCTACTTCCGCAGTCGGGCAGAGCTTCTTTATATCGTGAAGACTTCTTCCCATTCCGCTGCCTTCGTGGGTGCAAAACGGCTTTATCGTCTTTCCGCCGAAATCGAAATGCTCCAGAAATGTGAACACTGCCATCGGCATGGTGCTCCAGTAATTCGGATATCCCAGATAAATCACGTCATAACCACTGATGCTCTCCGGCCACTCCGACAGCTCCGGCCGGGCGGCCTTCTCCTGATCCCGCCGCGCCTGTTCAATACACTCGTTGTAGTCTTCCGGGTAAGGCTGCTCCTGTTCAATCCTGAACAAGTCCGCTCCCGTGAGCTTCTGCAGAATTCCGGCCGCCACCTCGGTGTTCCCGGTTTTCAGCTTCTGGATCCTCCCGTTTAAATAATTTTCGTCTGCTCTTGAATAAAACGCAATCAGTGCTTTTCCCATATGCTTTACTCCTTTCTCTGTACCCTCACTGTATCACGAGTCTGATTGACAGAGAATCTCCGAAATGTTACCATAGTATAAACCACACGTTTATACTCATATAGGTTAACAGGTCTGAAACGCCATTTTTCATCACGCAGGAGGTTCATTATGTATAATCCGCTTTTAGATACATTCCTCGCTGTCGCGGATTCCGGCAGCTTCACCAGAGCCGCGGACCGGCTATATATTTCCCCCACCGCCGTCATGAAACAGATGAACGCACTGGAAAAGCATCTGGACCTGAAACTGATCGAGCGGAGTCCTTCCGGCGCGCACCTGACCGAAGCCGGCCGGATCATATACCGAAACGCGAAATTTCTGATCGATTATTCCCGCAAATCCGTCGAGGAGGCGATGGCGGCGACACGCGCCCGGGACACCACATTCTGCGTCGGAACCTCCCTGCTGAATCCGGCAAAGCCTTTCATGGATCTCTGGTATCGCGTCAACAAAGATTTCCCCGATTACAGGCTACACCTGGTTCCCTTTGAGGACGACCACAACGGAATCCTCTCAGAAATCGACCGGCTGGGCGGAAAATTTGATTTTCTGATCGGCGTCTGCGACTCGAGGACTTGGATGTCCCTCTGCAGTTTTCAGCCTCTCGGACACTACAAAAAAATGGTCGCCGTGTCCCGGGAGCACCGGCTCGCCTCCCGGACACAGATCACTGTTGAGGATCTGTACGGGGAAACGCTGATGATGGTACCCCGTGGAGATTCGGGCACCAATGACTTTATCCGCAACGACCTCGAAACCAACCATCCAGAAATCCACATCGAGGATACGTCTCCGTTTTATGACCTCTCTGTATTTAACCGCTGTGCGGAAACCGGAAATGTGCTGCTCACCATAGAATGCTGGCAGCATGTGCATCCCGGACTGGTTTCGATTCCCGTCACCTGGGAATACAGCATCCCCTACGGTCTGCTGTACAGTCTGAACGCTCCCGACGATGTGCTCCGGTTCGTGGACGCCGCCGCGGCGCTTTATCCGGAAGACTGAATTTACGGTTCCTACGCGCCGCCGCGACGCTGCAGTTTATTGTTTATGCACGGTTCATTCGCGACCGTGTCCGTAAGACGGCTACGCCGCTCGATAAATCCGGTCAAGCTCTGCTTCGAAAACTTCATCCGGAGTTCTGTGGTAGAATGTACCTGATCCATAGTGATCCTCCTTTGGAGATTGTGTTGTGAGCACTTACATTCTACCAAAAGAGGCATAGCTATGGATTTTCTATTCAATTGTTCAACTTCATTTTACAATCAACCTACATATTATTTTTGCATATTAAGATTTTAGCGGCAAGGGCGAGTTTCTCATAATCACCGGATCTGATTGGATTAAGGCCGGTGATTTTTCCTATTTGATTGAATCTGTACCTCAAAGTATTCTCGTGCTGGTTCATATCAGTTGCCAGACGATGAAGGTCTCCTTCTAACAAAACATAATCGAGAAGGGTGTTCAGAAGCATTGTATTGTAGGAAGCATCATATTCAATGACAGGCTCCAGTAATCTTTCGGCATATGAGACCATTGCAGGATCTTCAGCAAGAGGCAGGATGGCCTGATATGATCCCAAATCATGATAGGCCGTGAAAATATCTTCTTTTTTACGATTAATGATCGATGCATAAATGGCCTCCTGCATGGCATGGTCCAATTCGCGGATATCATAATGCTTTTCACCTATACCTATGCTGTATTCGGATGGGTCTTCGACTATGGAATCAATAGCCTGATTTATGTAGTTGTTTCCGAAACCGGATTCCAGATCCTCAGAAGATATGATGTACATGAATCCATTCTGATAGCGATACAGGGAGTTGTGTCGATCATATATTTCTGATTTCTGATATTTAGTGACCTGCTTTACATATTCTTCATCACTTAAAAATGATTCTTTATGGCAATAAATTGCCGTGATCTGGGGCAGGAAAGAAGGATTCATTCTCATTGCACTCGTTTTTACTTCTTCTCTTGGAATCGGCGTGTTCAGGAGAGCCCCTATCTCCTTGTCACCGAATTCTGCACGTTCAATATCTTTGATATAATCATGGAGTTTTATAGTAAGACTGCAAAGATCGGCAGAAGGATCTTCCGTAACAAATATCGGGAATTCTTTGGCATCCGCATAACGAAGCACAGTTTCCGGTATATCGATTCTGAAGACATTGTTAACGATCAGACCGCTCACATCTCTGTCTATAAGGTGGCGAATGGCGTCTCTTGCCAAAAAAGCATTGTCTTTTGCATATAAAAAAGATGTCATTACCAGCTGACCTTTGTTAAATTTAAAATAATATTGCCTATTGCTTTGAGATTTTACAAATTCGTAATCGAGCCATCCGATGCTGTCCACCTGCCTCCAAAGGCCTTTGCTTCCGGAAATAAGCCTTATATTCTTGAATTCGTCCAGCCTTATCAACTCGTCTATCTTTATGATCATGTCAGTTTCCTCCATAAAAAGTATAATAAAAATTATAGTAAATTGAAACATATATTTGTAAATATTACTATATTTCCACTTTGATAATATGGCGTGCCTGATATATAGTGATAGCAGAAAGAAGAATCTCTAGCATATCAGATAGAAATACGGAGGTAATGAAATGAGAATCGAAAAATTTGAACTTGAATCATGGCTCAATCCGCTTGACCCGCTTTGCAAATATAACCTTGGCGCCAGCTGCGTTAAGGCGTTCGGCCTAAAAGAGATGCTGGACTTCGTAGGAGAAGATTCCAATAAGATCATGGAAGAGCTCGCAAATAAGAGCCTTCACTATGGAGAATTTGATGGTTCTAAACGCCTTAAAAAGGCCGTCGCAGGCATTTACAAAAATGCCGATCCTGAGATGGTCATTACCACTCATGGAGGTACCGGTGCAAACAATATGATCCTTACAGAGCTTCTGAACCCCGCTGACAACATCATTGTCATTACTCCCACATATCAGCAGCACTATTCGATTCCTGCAAATCTCGGAGTTGAAGTAAGGAAAGTCCGCGGCACTGCTGATAATAACTGGCTTCCCGCAATAGATGAGATACGTGAGAGATTTGATGAGAATACCAGAATGATCATCGCGACAAGCCCAAGCAATCCGGCAGGAATATACATCAAGCCTGACCTCATGAATGAGATCGTTGAACTTGCGAGGACGACCGGAGCATATGTGCTTTTCGATGAGATGTACAGAGGTCTTGATGATGAATACATGCCTTCCATAATTGATGTTTATGAAAAAGGTATCAGTACAAGCAGTATGTCAAAAGTATACTCCATGGCAGGAACCAGAGTAGGCTGGATCGTTGTCAGGGATCCGGAACTATATGACCGCATCTTCAATCGTCGTTCCTTCGATACTATCTGTGGAGGCGTGATCGATGAATTCCTCGCAGCCATTGCACTTGAGCATTCTGATAAGATACTTGAAAGAAGCAGAAAGATAGTCAGAGCCAATAAAGAGATGCTTGATAAGTGGATGGAGGACCATCCCAGACTTCACTACTGCGGAGAAAGTTATGGTTCCACAGCAATGATCAGCTATGACTATGATATTTCTGCTACGGAATTCGATCAGAGACTGTTCGATGAGGAAAAGGTTCTGATTTGTCATGGTGATGTATTTGAAGAAGAAAAAACATTCCGTCTCGGATATGGATTCGGAGAAACCGATCTCCTATCGGGTGGCCTTGATGCCCTCGGCAAATTCTTAAAGAGACTGGAGGATGAAGGAAAATGAAGATAAAAGTATTATCAAGGGCAAACTTGATCAATATTCTGGAACTGCCTGAAGTGATCAAAGGTGTTGAATCGGTATATAAGACAAAGGCACAGGGCAATGTGGTTGCCTGGCCCCTTGTAGAACATAAATTCAGCACAGGAGCACTTATGGATATCAGATCTGGTGGAGCCTTTGGAGAAGTGGGAATACATGGAGCCAAGCTGCTGAATAACTTTCCGGAGAATGCCGCAAAGGGACTTCCCGTATTCACCGGAGTTCTCATGGCCTTTAACTCAGAGACAGGCCTCCCTATAGGGGTTATGGATGCATCATATATTACGAGCATGAGAACAGGAGCTGCAGCGGCCATAGGCGCAGCGGCCCTTGCCAGGCCTGACAGCGAGAATCTGCTCCTTGTAGGTGCCGGACTCCAGTCAATATATCTTCTTGGCGCCACGCTCGTCAAAATGCCGGGACTTAAGAAGGTGAGAGTAATCGATACCTTTGCACAGGACAACGCTGACAGATACATCACTACTATTCAGGAAAGACTTAAGAATGAACTCGGTATAGGTGCCTCAGAAGTCGTATTTGAAGCTGCTCATGATATGAAGGAAGCGGTAGAGCAGAGCGACGTTATCCTTACCATTACCAGGAGCACAAGCCCGCTTATTATGAAGGATTGGCTGAAGCCCGGAACACATTTAAGCTGCATCGGAGCTGATATGGTAGGAAAAGAAGAAATCGATCCCGAGATATTCAGAACAGCCAGATGTTTTGCAGATGACGCTAAGCAGTGCTGCACCGTTGGGGAGATGGAGATCCCTGCCAAGATGGGCATCCTTTTTCCGGAGACAGTTACAGGAGAGATAGGAGAAGTGCTGGCTGGTACGAAACCAGGACGAGTAAGTGATGAAGATATCACGGTATTTGACGCTACAGGACTGGCAGCTCTTGACCTGGTCACTGCCAAAACTGCGGTTAGAACAGCTGAAGAAAAAGGACTTGGAACTACCGTTGAGATCTGATACGGGAAAGAGAGTTCAGGCGGAAACTTTACATGTATTAGGCTTAGAAACAGGAGTGGACTTTCCACTCCTGTTTTTGTAACCACATTCTTTGTATTCGAGTATGGCTCTCATGTCTGAAAACTTGAGCAGTGACTCATCCTTAGTCGTACAGATCCGTTTCGGTGATAATAGCAAGGTTCTTGAGCTTGCAGATAGTGTTTACAACGGAGAAAATGATGACGGCCCCAAGGCTTGCGGTCGTATCGTCCTGGTCGAACCGGGGTGAAATTTCACAGATATCGAATCCGACCAGTTTGCGTGTCCTGATAATATGTTTGATGATCGGCAGCACGGTTTCCGGGTCCAGACCTGTGGACTGCGGTGCGCTGACTCCCGGAGCAAAGGCCGAGGAGAAGACATCCGTACAAACCGTGATATAAAGTCGCTCATGTCCATAAGTAAATGTATCGATTTTTTCCAGAACTGAGGTGACGGTGCCGTTCTGGATCTCCTTCGCCAGAACATAACGGGCACCAAACCGGTCGGCTGTCTTGAACAGACTGACTGTATTGCTGTGCTTCTGGATGCCGATCGGCAGATAACCGAACTTCATGTCTTTGCTTTTGCAGATGTCCGCAATCTGGCGGAACATGGAACCGGAGGAGCTGCCGTTATCATACGGGCGCAGGTCAAAGTGGGCATCAAAATTGATGATGCCGATGTCCGGAGAATCAACAACCTTCTCCGCATAATTCAGCTGACCGAGATAATGCCCGAAGGTTGTCTCATGACCGCCGCCCAAGACAATCGGGAACAGATTCAGGCTTCGGATCTGTTCGACTGCCTCGCCGAGAAGCTTTTGGCCCTCTTCCATGGAGATCTCCTGACAGAGAATATTGCCTGCGTCAAAAAGCTTGACGCGCTGATCAAATGTGCATGGCAGGTTGGACATCTGCTGGCGGATGAAATCCGGAGCAAGCGCCGTACCGACACGGCCTTTGTTCCTGCGCACACCCTGTTCACTGCAAAAGCCGATGAATGCAAATCCCAGATCACCTTCAAAGGCCTTTGGATCCCCATTCAGGTCAAGCGCTTCGACCCACTGGTGCCACCGCAGGGAATCATAATCCGTCTCGCTGTCCACACGGCCATGCCAGTCCTGCATCGCATTCACATAATTTTTAAGCATATATTCACCTCATAATGTTGTGTGATAATAGGGTTCAAGCACAGTATAGCACAAAAATGCGGGATTGGCGGCAGGATACTTTCTGTGCAGGAAGAAAATACCGGAGAAGGGGAAGGAGCTCCGCTCCGATTTAAACTCTTGGTGGGGTTAACGATCACTGCATTATAAGAAACCGCCATGCTGCTGCACGACGGTCATGACGCTGCCAGAAGGGATGCGGCGGTTCTTCCGCACATCAAACCACATCGAGCGGCTGAACCGGGAACTGAAGCGGCGATCGAAAGCCATCGGGATCT
>Ga0256404_1003342_pt1 | contig 32975 bp, 21 predicted proteins | sample RumenRJG_01DNA_FD_185990 | JGI IMG/M metagenome (GOLD analysis project Ga0256404, IMG submission 185990) | Bovine rumen microbial communities from Lethbridge, Alberta, Canada - RJG_01 | ecosystem: Host-associated > Mammals > Digestive system > Stomach > Rumen | place: Canada: Alberta | collected...
GCACAGCACGAGAAGCTCATCATCGCTGCACAAGATCCCGACAACGTACAAAAGATCCTTTCCGAAGCGCTGTCAAAGGAGGAGCAGGCGCGCGTCTCCATCTATCCGTGTCCTATCAACGACACATGGGCGCGCGACCACGGACCTATCACCGTGAGAGACACGGCTGACGGCTCCCGGCATCTGCTCGACTTCAAGTTCAACGGCTGGGGCGAGAAGTTTGCCTGGCAGAAAGACAACGCCATCACACGGAACATCTTCCGCCAGGGTGCCTTCAAAGACTCAGCCTCTTCAGGAAACGCATTGCCCGGCACCCGCTTGGAAGACCACACCGACTTCGTACTTGAGGGCGGTTCGATAGAGAGTGACGGCAAGGGTACCGTGTTCACAACGGCGCAATGTCTCCTGGCACCCCACCGCAACCAGCCGATGGATGAGCAAGAGATAACAGCAAAACTCAAAGACACGCTCGGGGCTGAGCGCATCGTATGGCTGCACCACGGCAACCTCATCGGTGACGACACCGACGGACATATCGACACCATTGTGAGGATCTGTCCCAACGACACCCTCGCCTATGTAGGATGTGAGGACAAGGACGATGCCCAATACGCCGATTTCCGTGCCTTGGAAGAAGAGCTGAAGACGCTTCGTACCACGGAAGGCAAGTCCTACCGACTCTTGAAGCTCCCCATGCCCGATGCCATGATGTATGAGGGTGAGCGGCTCCCCGCCACTTATGCCAACTTTCTCATCATCAACGGCGCCGTCATCCTTCCAGTCTACAACCAGCCGATAAAAGACCAGGAAGCCCTTCGCATCGTACAGACCGCCTTCCCCGACCGTGAGATCATCCCGCTCGATGCGTCGGTCATCGTGCGGCAGCATGGTTCCATCCATTGCATCACCATGCAGATACCTAAATAACAGACCCTTGTGGCCGCCTGCCATTAATAATTAAAAAAAGAACAGTCATGACATTACCAGTAGGAATCATCCAGCAACATAACACCGCAGACATAAAAGACAACAAGCAGCGGCTCGCCGCCAAATGCAAGGCCCTCGCCAGCCAAGGCGCGCAGCTCATCATCCTTCAGGAGCTGCACAACAGTCTCTATTTCTGTCAGACAGAGGACGTAGACAAGTTCAACCTCGCCGAGCCCATCCCCGGTCCATCTACCGAATTCTTTGGAAAGATCGCGAAGGAGTGTGGTATCGTCATCGTCACCTCCCTCTTCGAGAAGCGTGCAGCCGGCCTCTATCACAACACCGCCGTGGTCATAGAGCGCGACGGCACGATAGCCGGCAAATACCGCAAGATGCACATTCCCGATGATCCCGCTTATTACGAGAAGTTCTATTTCACGCCCGGCGACCTCGGCTTCCACCCTATCGACACCTCCGTAGGCCGTCTCGGTGTGCTTGTATGCTGGGACCAGTGGTATCCCGAGGCAGCACGCCTCATGGCCCTCCAAGGCGCAGAGATGCTCATCTACCCCACCGCCATCGGCTACGAGTCGTCAGATACTCCCGAGGAGCAGGAACGGCAGCGCGAGGCGTGGACAACGGTGCAGCGCGGGCATGCCGTAGCCAACGGGCTCCCCGTCATCACCGTCAACCGCGTCGGCTACGAGCCTGACCCGAGCCATCAGACCAACGGCATACAGTTTTGGGGTTCGAGCTTTGTAGCAGGTCCACAGGGAGAGTTCCTTTTCCGTGCTAGCAACCAAGAGGAGTGCGAGCAGATCATTGAGCTTGACCTGGACCGTTGCGAGCAGGTGCGGCGCTGGTGGCCGTTCCTTCGCGACCGCCGCATCGACGAGTACGGCGGCATTCTCAAGCGGTTCATCGACTGAGAAAGAAAAAAAACATGGTAAGAAATACATTTCCTGACTTCGTCACTATTTTATTGAGACAAAATATCTCCATTGACAATCAAGCACTTGCAAGAAAATATAAGTGATTCAGGGTGACGCGGAAGGAGTTAAGAGTTAAGAATTAGGAGATAGGAGTCAAGAGTTAGTAATTATCTCACACAGAGCCGCAGAGTTTATTGAGCCGCAGAGATGATACGTGTGAGGGGCTGAGATCGCAGAGAGGCCTTTGTTCTTTAGAGGAGAGAACAGAGAGACCTTCGGTCTATGTAGAGAGTACGAGAAGATATTGAGTATGAGGAGATATACCGCAAGAATAGCGATGGGTCATATCTGTGAACTCCTCTCAAGACCGAAGGTCTCTCTGCGTTCTCTAATTCTCAGAGGAACTCTGGGCCTCAATAAACTCCGCGGCTCTGCGAGAAAAATCCATACGGCTCTGCGAGAAAAATCCATACGGCTCTGCGAGAATAATCTATGCGGCTCTGCGAGAATCGACCGCTCAGCCTGCCGCATCATAGCAAGGTTTTTATGAGTTTTGGTCAGAATGGACGGCACAACCGATTAAATATGGGTGACGTATTGACGAAGTCAGGAGCCTTATCCCTACCCCAGAACCATTCAGAGTAAGTTATGATTATTTGCTTTCGAAGATGCCCTCAACCACAACATCTCCCCTGACAAGCTCGGCAGGGATCACTCCCTCTCCATTGGCCTTGAAAGCTGAGCGGGGAATCACCTGATCAACGTATTGCGGCGTTCCGTGGACCAGACGGTCAGCGTTGAGCTTATAGCCTGAGCGCACACGCACTCCAGAGGACGTAAAGCCATGCGAGGGCACCACCTTCACGGTAACCGACTTTCCGAACGGCACGCTGAGAGCCGCCAAAGCACGCCCGTCGGCTGCGACCACCTCACCATTACGGCCTTCCTGATTGATGGTGACGGTCTGAGGATGCACATTGAGCCGGGTGTCAACGACAGCTTCGCCCCACTCCAAGCGCAAACGGTAGAAGCCGTAAGGGACAGCTACGGGCAGATCGACCGTTCCGTCAAAGTGCTCGGAGGGTGAGAAACGGCCGTCATTGTCAAAGTCGATGCTCACTGATGACTTTCCGGCAGGCTGACCATTGATCGTGAAGACGACATGTTCGCCCGGCACAACGTCGAGCGCCTGCTCAAGCATGTCTGTATAGCGGGGCTTCCGGCTGCCGTCAACCTTCGGCACCCGAACCACGGCACCTGCGTCGCTTCTGCCAGCGATGGCCACCGACTCAATGGCTTCAGAGGCTTCTACGGTAGCGCCGTCCGGCGAGAAACCAAGCGGATAATTGGACGTGAGGGTTGTAGAAACGGGACTGTCATTGATCGCCATAGTACCGACGTAGGTCATAAAATCGGACGCAAGGTCGTGGGTTGACTCACAATCGGGCACCACCACAAGACTGTAGATGTCGATACCGCCCGCTCCCTTCACAGGGAAGACGGCATCAGTCCATTGGCCCGGCTCAACGATGTTAGTGGAATAGACCCAAAACTGTTCGGTTCGGTTGCTCTGTGCCGTGCGCTCACGCCGCTTGCCAAGTCCGATAAGCATGGTGCGACCCGCCTTGGGCTTGAGTAGCCTCACGTGGACGTACTTCAGTTGCGGAGTGAGCTCAAAAGTGCGGCTGAGATCGATACGCAGCCCGTAGGTATTGGAGCCATAGCGAGAACGCTGGAAGGCAATGAAGCCCTGCCCCACCTGGGCGTTGCCTTTGAGCTGTCCGGTCATGAAGGGCGAGTGCTCCCAAGAATCATAGACCCCGATGCTCCGCCATGCCAGGCTGTCGGCAGAGACAGAGGCCATGGCGTGCCGGCCAACAAGCAAGAGTGAAAAGATCAGGAAGAAACGGGCGGCTCCGTATGATATGGAGAATTTCATAATCGTTGATAGTGTGATAATTGGTTCAATAAACTGCTATTTCAGAAATCGTAGGACAGGCCTTGGCATCAGTGATCGTGACGCGCAAGGCCTTCACGTTATAGCCCTCACCATAACTGTCGGCCGTGGAGCCATTGAGTGGCAGGATGCGCTTGTAGCCGATGGTTGTGGTAGGGATATCGCCACAGCGTCGCTCCCAATGAATGCCATCGGCTGAGGTCTCCACGACGAAGTCCTTCACACGCTGACCGAGCCGTATATACTCCTGCAGAGCGACATAGCGCACCGTTTGAGGCTTCTCCCAGCTGAGAGTTATCGTGGCCTTGCGGATGTTGTCGGGCGCGCACCAATAGGTAGAGGTGTTGCTGTCATTGAGGTTCTGAGCTTTATAGTCGCGATGCTGCCCGGCCCTTCTCACGCAAGAAGTCTCCGCCTTAGCTTTCTCGGCGAGATTGCGCCCCAACCGTTTATGGAGCAACCGGCCGAAGTTTCGCAGGCTTTCCACCTCTTCGTCGGGCAGCCGGCCGCTGCGGTCGGGCGGGCAGTTGAGGATAAGCGTGGCGTTGCGCCCCACCGTCTCAAGATACATCTGAAACGTGCGCTCAGGCGTGAGCGCTTTCTGTCCGGGATGCCAAAACCAGCCTTTGTCGGTGAATTTGGCATCGCTCTCGCCGGGTAACCAGTACCAGCCGTCCATCGTGCCATACATGCCGTTGGCTTCAGGAGCATAGCCACGCTCCTCCGGACTCCAGTTGGTCTCGCCAGCCCATCCACTCTCGTTGCCGATCCATCGCGCCTCGCCGCCTACTCCCCAAAGGATGATGTTGGGACACGACTTGTGGATGGAATCGCGCAGGTTGGGAATGTCGTAGTAGGTCTCACGGTCGATCTCTACCGTGGTGTTGCGCCCGCCATAATAGCCGGAGCCTCCATTGGCACCATCAAACCACATTTCAAACTGGTCGGCACCATAGTTGGCCAATTCGGCACACTGTCTCAGGAAGACATCACTCACATAGCGGTCGGTGCCATAAAAGGCACTGTTGCGGTCCCAGGGCGACACATAGAAGCCATACTTCATACCCAACTTCCGTGCCGCCTTGGCAAAGTCGCGCGGGATATTGGTCTCCCGGCCATATTCGTTACCCGCCTTCGTGATGTTATGGGTGGTAGTGGCTGTAGGCCATAGGCAGAAGCCGTCGTGATGCTTCACCACGGCGATGCCACCCTTCATGCCGGCCGCCTTGACCGCCTTCAACCACTGCAAAGGGTCCGGCTTGGCGGTGGGTGCGAAGAGGGTCTCGTCCTCATCGCCATTGCCCCACTCCCGATCGGTGTAGGTGTTCATCCCATAGTGGAAGAAAGCATAGAACTCCGTAGATTGCCATTTCAGCTGCCGCTCCGTTGGAACGGGGAAGACGGAGGCAGGCTCGTTGTCAGGATTGGGCAGCGTCTGGGACTGCACACTGATGTTCTGGGCAGGAAGCCACAACGATGTAGCCAAAGAGAACAACATTCCAAGGCTTTTTAGTTGTATCGTCATCGATTGAATAAGTTTTGTAATCCACCTGCAAAATTATGTATTAGGTCAGAATCGTGCGTAATCGTAGGATTTCTTTCATTTTAAACCCGTCTTACTTGTTTTCTGCCTACCACAGTCCGAAATTTTGAGGATTGCGGATAATCTTTTTTGTTAATCTTAAATTAAACGCCATGTTTCTCATTTTATTGTCTTATTTTTGTATCCCAATAGGACAGAAGCCAACAGGCGCATACAATGCTTAGAAAAATAAACGGAATGATAAACGAATTACCCCAAAAAGACACTCCTTCGGAATATGTTCAGAAAAAGGGGGAAATGAAGCAAAAAGAAAGGATGCCATTTGGCAGTTCCCTGAATGAATTGGACGATAATTATTACATAGTTTGATGAAATGAGCTCAAAGAACACACTATCCGTTTTCCAACGTCCGCTGTGGGTAGCACTGTTTGCCCTCACGGCTGCCATCGCCTGGGGATTTGCCTATCCGCTCATCAAGCTGGGCTATGCCGAATTTCAAATAACACCGGCGATGACAGGCAGCAAGATGCTCTTTGCCGGTATACGGTTCACCATCGCCGGACTGCTGGTACTTGCCATGGCACTTTCCACCCATAAGGACTTTCAGGTCCGACATCGCGCCGACTGGTGGTTCATCCTTTTGTTCTGCCTCGTCAACACCACTCTTCACTATACTTTCTTCTATATTGGTCTGTCGCACAGCGAAGGTTCACGGGCTGCCATTCTCAACTCGCTCAGCGTCTTCTCGGTAGTTATCATGGCCTGCATCTTCTTCAAGAGCGACCGCATGACGCTGCGCAAGATAGTGGGCTGCATCATCGGCTTTGCCGGCATTTTGTCGCTGAACATAGGCGGGGCAGACAGTGGACATTTTACTTGGTTAGGCGATGGCATGATCATCCTCAACGCCCTCTGTGGTGCCACAGCTTCGCTGCTCATCCGTGGCCTTGGCAAACGGATCAATGTCTTCGTCGGCACAGGCTACAGCCTTGCCGTCGGCGGCATTGTCCTTGTGGCCTGCGGCCTCATCTCCGGAGGTACGCTGCCGAGACTTACAGTGTTGGGGCTGCTTTGGCTTTTCCTGCTCATCTGCATCAGCACAGTGGGTTTCACGCTCTACAACAAACTGCTCACTTGCAACCCCATCGGCAAGGTTGCAATCTACAACTCGCTCATTCCTGTTGTCGGTGCCGTCAGTTCCTGCCTCTGCCTGCACGAGGTGTTCTATTGGAAATATGTGCTTGCCGGTGCATTGGCCACCGCGGGCATTTATATCATTAACAAAGGAAAATAAGAAAGAACGGGATGTTTATGTCATCAGTGCCTCCTTTCTCAAAGTCTTATAGGTTTTACTTTCTTTCCAAATCTAACAAGATGAGATTATTAATTTTGAGGAATGCGTTGACGAAGTCAGAATAATAATTTCACCCCAACATTATTTATCGATATTGCTTTGTCCTTTTCTTCGTTTTTACTACCTTTGCTTCAGTTGAGTACATGTTTGTTTATGAATGCTTATTTCAGAATTTACAACATGTTAGCGGCCTTGATACATAGGTGTGTATACATAGTTTAATTAAACCATAAAGTTATGCAGAAAGTATTATTAGTGACAGGGCACACATACCCTGAGTTCTCCGTAGCTAATAAAGAGATTGTCAAAGAACTCACAGAAGCTGTCTCAGGTATCGTTGTCGATGATTTGGCAAAACTATACCCGGACTTTAAGATTGATGTGAAGACGGAGCAACAGAAACTGTTGGATGCCGACGTTATCATCATCCAGTCGCCGCTCTTCTGGTATTCGGCCTCCTCACTCATCATGCGCTGGTGGGAAGAGACGATGGCTCATGGCTGGGCATATGGCAGCACAGGCACGGCCTTGAAAGGCAAGAAGATCGTGTTCGGCATCACGGCCGGCGCTCCGACAGATGTCTATACCTCAGGTGCCTGTGGAATCACGGATAAGGATATTCTCAACCGTTTCAAGGTCAGTGCCGGCTTCTGCAACATGGAGTATTTAGGCGGTCGTCTCACCGGTGGCCTGCTCAATGCGGGGACGGGTGTGCTGTCGGATGATGCCAAGAAGGCAGTGAAGGAGCATGTCGACTGGATCGTAAAGACCATCGGCTGACAGCTTGAACAATAAGCTAACATGAGGACAAAGAAGAACAAGAATCAGTCTCCAACTTTATTAACCGTTATTGTCGCCTTATGTTTCTTTGGTTATTTCTTCATCAAAGGCCAAGGAAGCAGCGACAGTGCGTCCGCCAACCGTGATCCGTCGACTGCCGTAATGGACAGTGTGCCTGCAACAAGAGCCGGCGAGGCGGAAGCATCCGACGAAGAGACCGGGGATACGGCCTCTGTTCAGGCTGCCAAGGGCATAGAGATCCCACGCTTCACGAAAAAGCGGCAGAGCCAGGTCTTAGTCAGACTTGCCTATACGACCTCATACAACAAATATACGCGGTGCCCCAACTGGGTGGCCTGGAAACTGACGGCTGACCACACCGAAGGCCCTTATGTGCGCAAAGGCTACCGTTTCCATGAGGACATGGACGTGCCTTATCCGCGTGCTTACTATGAAGACTATAAAGGCAGTCCCTACGGCATGCAGCGTGGGCACATGTGTCCGGCAGCAGACAACAAATGGAGCGATGAGGCGATGGATGAGTGCCATCTGCTGACAAACATTTGTCCGCAGTATGGACAACTGAACGGAGGTGAGTGGAAAGACTTGGAGGATGCCTGCCGCGACTGGGCAAAACATTATGGCTGCATCTATATTGTCTGTGGCCCGATCTTCTATTCTGACGGCCCACGGCTGATAGGAGAACACGACATCGCTGTTCCCGACGCTTTCTTCAAGGTCGTGCTCCGGCTTGGCCGCAACCCTCAGGCCCTCGGCTTCATCTATCCCAACGACCGATGCTCAGGCCCTATGTCCGACTTCGTGATGTCAGTGGATGAAGTGGAGAAGACTGTCGGTCTCGACTTCTTTGCCGCGCTCAACGATGCCGTGGAGAACAAGGTGGAGCGGCAAGCAAAGTTAGAAAAATGGAATTAAAATAGAGAAGTCCGGACTTCCGTGCTTCTGGACTTCTAAACTTCTAAACTTCCGAACTTCTATACTTCCGAACTTCTAAACTTCTAAACTTCCTGACTCCTTAGTTTCGCGGCTCCGTACACTCGTTGACAAGATACACGATGCTCATGTAGGGTATGCCGGCATGGGCCTCGAGCCCGATCTCACACGTCCGGCTGTTGGAATAGCCGCGCTCGATATGATGCTCCGCTATCTGCTCATGGAGCGAGCGCAAAGCCCAGTCGTTGAGCTCCGGCCGTGAAAAGCCGCGGTCACCGGCAAAGCCGCAACAGCCGATGCCCTCGGGCACGAAGACGTTGTCGGTGCACAGGCGGGCCACAGCGAGCATCGTGTCGCTGAGCCCCATCTCACGCGTGGAGCAGGTCAGATGGATAGCTACCGGACGGTGAGTAGGATGGAACGTGAGCCGGTCTTTAAGGAACGTGAGGATAAATTCCGCCGGCTCGTAGAGCTTGACACGCGTGACCATCTTCTTCAACCGGTGGAGGCAAGGACTTTGGTCACAGAGCACCGGCCACCGGCCTCCCTCACTGGCCTCATAGAGCGCCTCCTCGGTCTCCGCCGTCTTTCGGTCAGCAATGTCAGTCATGCCCTTGCTCTCCCATATCTGTCCGCAGCAGAGGTTCTTCATATTTTTCGGGAAGACAACCTCATAGCCGGCTTTATGAAGCAACGCGCACGTCTCCTTGACAAGCGGCTGCTTTACGGGAGCTCCTTTCGTCAGGCCCATGGTCTGATTGATACAGCTCGGCAGATAGACTACCTTCAGCTCAGACGGTTGCTGGTTAAGCATTGCCTGGGACGGGTTGCGGATGGCACCCGGCATAGCCGTGGACCACTGCGGGATACCGAGCTGATGAAGTCCACTGCACACTTTCTTCATAGTTGCTGTACCGAGCACGTTCCTACCTAACGAGGCCGCTGTGAGCGCGCCACGCACCACATCTTTCATGGCGCTGAGATGATCGGCACCAAACTGCCCGATAGCACGTTGCTCGGGATGTTGATCCATGAAAAGCTGACGCAGCAGATGCGTGAGGTCGCCCGTATTGATCTTCATGGGGCAGGAGGTAGCGCAGAGACCGTCAGTGGCACAGGTCTGCTCCCCTAAATAACGATATTCTCTCTCCATCTCCGCGAGTCGCTGTGGGTCTTCACCTGTCAGCCTGAGACGGAGCATCTCACGCTGTGAGGCGATACGCATCCTTGAAGAGAGCGTGAACCCACACGACAGGCAGTTGATCTCGCAAAAACCACACTCGATACAGCGGTTCGCCCTCTCGACACCCTGAAGCATCTCTTCCATCGTAGAGGCCGCCAGATGGCTGTTCCCCTCCCCCCGGCGCGGTTTGAGGTCGTAGTGGAGCACCGGCAACGGCTTGAGATGCTCGACGAAACAATCGGGATCATCATTGAAGATGACACCCGGATTGAGAAGATGGTCGGGGTCGAAGATGTCCTTCAACTGTTTCATCACGCCATAGGCTTTCTCACCCCACTCATACTTGACAAACGGTGCCATATTGCGGCCCGTGCCATGCTCAGCTTTCAAGGATCCGTCGTATTTGCCCACGACAAGTTTCACCACATCCTCCATCATGTTGCGGTATCGCTCCACCTCTTCCTTTGTGGCGAAACTCTGATTGAGGATAAAGTGGTAATTCCCCTCGAAAGCATGGCCATAGATGCAGGCATCTTTGTAGCCATGGCGTGCGATGAGCTCCTGCAGATCGACGGTAGCGTGCGGAAGATCCTCGATATGAAACGCGACATCCTCGATCAGACAGGAAGAGCCGACAGGACGCTGGCCGCCCACGGCAGGGAAGATGCCGGAACGGATGGACCAGTACTTGCCGTAAACCTTCGGGTCATCGGTGAACGCCGGATCACCATAGAGGTTGAACCCCGCGAGCGTATGCATAATCTCTTGGATGTTTGCCTTCAGCTTTTCCCGGGTCAAAGCCTTGGTCTCGGTCAGCACGGCCGTGAGATTGTGGTAGTCGCCTTGAGAAACGCCGTCGATGCGTCCTTCATCCACATCCTTTTTATATCTCAAGAAGACAGGATCGTCAACACTCTGCAGCGACAGATAGTCGAGCATCTCCGCGCTCTTGACCTTGAGATCCTCCTGGCTCATAGCCATGTCGTCCTCATCGGCTTTCAACTGTTTCAAGGCAACGATAGCCTTGCAGCTCTCTTCCATGGTCTTGAAATATACCATGGCAGAAGCACGGTAGGGATACTCGTGCAGTGTCCGCATACGGACATTGGAGAGGAAGGCAAGGGTGCCCTCCGAGCCTACGATGCTGTGCGCAATGATGTCGAAGGGATCGTCGTAGGCGACAAGCGGACGGATGTTGAGCCCCGTGACATTCTTGATAGAATATTTATACCGGATGCGCTTCGTCAGGTCAGCATCCTTTCTGACCTCATCGCGCAGGGCCTCTATCTTCTTGAGAAACTCGGGATGACTCCTGCGGAATGCTTCCCGGCTCTGCGCATCGCCGGTATCGAGGACGGTACCGTCGGTAAGGATGATGCGTGCACTGAGCATCATGTGGTCGCTGTTGGCATGCACGCCACAGCTCATGCCCGAGGCGTTGTTGACAACAATACCGCCGACCATAGCACTGCCTACCGAAGCCGGATCCGGCGGAAAGACCCGGCCGAAAGGCTTCAGGATATTGTTCACGCGCCCTCCCGTGATACCGGGCTGGAGGGTGATGGCGTTCTTGTCATCATCCAAATGGTATTTCTCCCAGCCTTTCCCGGCCACAATGAGCACGGAGTCGGTACAACTCTGCCCGGAGAGCGATGTGCCGGCAGCGCGGAGCGTAAAGGGAAGGGCATACTTCTTGCAGGCCTTGAAGGCCGCCCGGACCTCCTGCTCGTTCTTCGTGCGGACGACGATTTGTGGGGTCATGCGGTAGAAGCTGGCATCTGTCCCCCAGGCATAGGTGCGGAGGCTGTCAGTATATATCTGTCTCTCCGGGATGACCTCCCGAACCTCGGAAAGAAACTGCTGCTTGATATGTGGGTCGATCATAATAATGTGGCTTGTCTATTACTGCAAAGGTAACTAATATTGGCTGCAACAACAAATAATAAATGTTATATTTTACAGGCTGTTTCGGGAAAAAATAATCACAGCAAGCCTCTACTTTGTTTTAGTCAGAATAGAAAGTGCATCTACGCCTCCCGACTTCCTCAATGCGTCACCCATATTTAAGTTGTACAGTCTATGCTGACCCAAACCAAAAATACTTGAAAACAGGCTGCCGCGGTGAACTGTCGATTCTCGCAAAGCCGTATAGATTTTTCTCGCAGAGCTGTATAGGTTTTTCTCGCAGAGCCGCGGAGTTTATTGAGCCGCGGAGCTAATGCCGCTGAGAATTAGAGCACGCAGAGAGACCTTCGGAGTTCTTGTCACAATCTGCCAGCCTCAGAGAGGCTGAATGCTTCATAACCCCAGTCTAAACGAGCGAAGCGAGTGCAGACTGGGGGGTATTGATGACAGCAAGACGGGCTGAGGGCGTGCCTCGAGGAGGCACAATGCGCGAAGCGCGTAACGACGGGGCTCCGTCTTACTACGCATCTAAGATGCATTCAGAATCTCCGAGGCTGCCTCCACCGACGCACGATCTTCTGCGCTCAGCGAGCGATAGCGAGCATAAGTCGTGAAAAGCCGTGAAAAGCCGTTGCAAAAATATTCATGCTTCTCCTTGGCGACCTTGGCGGCTTGGCGAGAATAAAATATCTCGCGGAAGTTGTTCTTCTCTAATCCTTCTGCGCTAAGCGAGCGACAGCGAGCATAAGTCGTGGAAAGCCGCTGCTAAAAAAGCATAAGCCAGGAAATGAGGCCTCACTCTGCGAGGAAGTACAAAGGCAGGTGGGGCGTGCCCTCCTTCTTCAGCCTGCCTTGCTGAACGAAGCGGGCGAGCCACTGGCGGGCCTTACGTTCACTGAGCCCGAACTCCGTGCGCATGATGCGGCACGTGAGGTAATGGTGGGTGGAGAGATAATCGGACACCTTGCCCCAGAGCTCGTCGGGGAGGTAGGCAACCGACTGCGTGATGTAGCTTGCTTGTGTGAAGCAGACATTCCGGCGAAGGTCGTTCATCAGGGCGTTCTCAGGCTGAAAATGGATGCCACGGAGGAAGATGTCCCTGCCCGTGATCTTCTGCTGCTCCGAATCGGCGAGTGAGGCTGTCAGCGAGAAATAACCGAGCTTGGGGATGTGGAACCGTCGGCCGCTGCTCAGCGAATGAAAGATGTGATAACGCAGCGCCTCAAAGACCGCTTTGATGTCAGCACGGCTCAGCGTACATTCATGTTCCACGGACGAGGCCAGTTCGTCGTCCGTTATCGGAGCCTCCTGCTGAAGCCGTATAAACTTCCGCGTGATGCCTTTCCCCACCACGTTGTTGAGTGTTCCAATTTCAAACTTTATTTCCATATTGTTTAGTATTAAGAGATTGTTCAATACTTGCAGCGGTCGTGCCTTGCGCCGGCCACCCAATGCCTAAGTAATCAAGAGACCTCGCAAAGTTACACGAAGCCTTCGACACGACCAAATCTTTGGGGGGCACCAAAGGCATCTCGTCGTGTCCCATCCGTGTCACGATTCTGCCTCAGTTGTGTCACGATCCTGCCTCAGTTGTGTCACGATCCTGCCTCAGTTGTGTCACGATCCTGACTCAGTTGTGTCACGATCCTGACTCAGTTGTGTCACGATCCTGACTCAGTTGCGTCACGATCCTGACTCAGTTGCGTCACGATCCTGACTCGGTTGCGTCAACAGCAAACACAAAAGTTGTTGTATTTCTGAAAATAAGCACAATATTATTGAGTATGTGGAGGAAAAGTCGTAAGTTTGTAACATGACAATAACTCTCATCGTACTTGCCATTACCATTGCCCTGTTCATTTGGGGTCGTTTAAGAAGTGACATTGTAGCCTTGACGGCGCTTGTCGTGCTCATTCTCTCCGGCATACTCACACCGGCAGAGGCTTTTTCCGGCTTCTCCTCGTCAGTGGTCATCATGATGACGGGGCTCTTCGTCGTGGGCGGAGCCATACTCCAGACAGGCCTGGCACGTGCCGCCGGCAACCGGATGATGGGTATGGCGAAAGGCAACGAGACCAAGGCGTTTTTGCTTGTCATGCTCGCCACGTCGGCTATCGGAGCCTTCGTCAGCAACACGGGTACGGTGGCGCTGATGATGCCTATCATCGTCAGCATGGCGGCGCAGGGCGGATTCAGCAGCTCGCGACTGCTCATGCCCTTAGCCTTCGCCGGGAGCCTTGGCGGCATGCTCACGCTCATAGGCACACCGCCCAACCTCGTCGTCAGCGAAGAACTACAGAAACACGGCTTCCCCGGCCTGTCGTTCTTCTCTTTCCTGCCCGTAGGCATCGCCGTCATCACCATAGGCATACTCTTCCTGCTGCCCATGAGCAGGACGCTGATCAAGAAGCGCAGGAAGCATAATAGAAAAACTGACGGCAAGTCGCTCGACGACCTCGTGGAGGAATACCAGGTCGGAGACAACCTCTATGGCTACAGCGTTCCGGCGAAGAGCAGGATCATCGGGCGGAAGGTGAACGACCTCGATCTGAAGAACCGCTATGGCATCACCATCCTGGAGATACGCAATGAGAAGCGCAAGGCATTAGGCATGGTGCGCGATGTCAGCCAGAGCATTGTCTCGGGTGACAGCACCATTGAGGCAGGCGATATCCTTTATGTCGTGGGCAACAGAAATGGTATGGAGCAGATGGCGACAGACTACGGACTGAGCAGAGAGAAGAATGTGACATTAGGCTTCTACGACATCGGACTGGCTGAGCTTGTCGTGCTGCCGTCGTCGAAACTCACCAACACAAAGATATGCGAGTCCAGACTCCGCGAGAACGACAAGGTCAACGTCCTCGGAATACGCCGCGGAGAGGAATATATCTACGACGACCTCGGCAACCGCCGACTTAAAAGCGGTGACGTGCTGCTCGTGCAGGCCCAGTGGCACGACCTGCTGGCGCTCAACAACGAAAACAGCAACTGGGTGGTCCTGGGACACCCTGATGAGACCATCACCAAAGCCACACTCGACTACAAGGCACCTACAGCCGCCCTCATCATGCTCCTGATGGTTGTCCTGATGGTGACGGGCTGGACGGCTCCGGCGACAGCCGTGATGATAGCGGCGTTGCTGACCGTACTAACGGGATGTTTTCGAAAGGTTGAGGATGCCTACAGCACTATCAACTGGGAAAGTGTCGTGCTCATAGCAGCCATGATGCCCATGTCTACAGCCTTGGAGAAAACGGGTGTCTCGGAAATGATGTCGTCGTCACTGGTAAGCACGTTAGGCGAGATGGGACCTTATGCCTTGATTGCCGGCATCTACTTCACCACCTCCTTTATAACGATGTTCATCAGCAACACCGCAACAGCCGTACTGATGGCACCTGTCGCCCTGGTGGCTGCGCAGCAGATCCATGTAAGCCCCTATTCGTTTCTCATGGCCGTGACGTTGGGGGCAAGCATGTGCTTTGCCTCGCCATTCTCCACACCCCCAAACGCATTGGTGATGAAGGCAGGACACTACACGTTTATAGACTATGTCCGGGTCGGGCTGCCTTTGCAAATTATCATCGGAGTGGCGATGACCTTCCTCCTGCCGGTTTTCTGGCCGTTCTGAGCCTATGTCCGCACGCAGGTGAAGGTGGCAGGCGGTCGCGTGGATATGGTGATCTTCATGCCCGACACCATCTACATCATGGAACTGAAGGTGGGAGACACGGCCCGTCATGCCCTTGAGCAGATTGATGCCCGCGGCTATGCCAGGCCTTATCTCACCGATGGTCGACGGGTGGTAAAAGTCGGCATTCGCTTCGATGCCGATAAGCACACGGTCGACGAGTGGGAGATAGACACCGTGAATATATCAAAAAGCTGATAGATAATCGCGTAGGAGGTAAACGCTAATCATAGGTGCTATATTTCTGAACGCCAGAAACGATGTATGCCACCTGCTTCCTTCAGATTTCGTGTTGCCACAATCACCCTTGCATTTAGCTGTAGCCTTCCCACTATAAGGGCATCATAGGAACTTGCACCCATGAGAACATGCCTATGCCGGGCGAACAATAAGGGTGCGTCAATAGCTTGGCGCACCCTCTTAAAAGATCAAGGAAAATATGTTGTTACTTCCTGATCACCATTTTCTTTCCATTCACAATATAGATACCGGTCTTCGTGACACGCTCCACGCGACGGCCCTGCAGGTCATAGATAACCTTCGGAGCATTGCCCTCTGCGTTGATGTCACGGATGCCCGTGAGCGTAGTATTGATGGAATAGGTTCTCATGAAGGAATTATTGACTGTGCAGTCAGACGACTTGACGCTGCTTGGGTCCTTCAGATACTTACCGTAGTTAGAGTCACCGAAAGCACCCTCTGGAATCTTGAAGGCGTAGTCGGTCGTTCTGACATGTACCATATCGATAGGCTGATCCCACACAAGCTTGAGGGCGTAGTTGATCTTGTCGGTATGCTCCGGGTCTGCCTCGAAGTGGCCATAGCCCAAGAGTTTGTTGTTGCTAAACTCAACAACTTCAACCCTTGCCTTAGGATTACCAACGAGGCCATTGGTCTGTGCACGGTCAATGAGCACAATGTACTGACTTAGATAATCCTTGGGATGTTCAGTCTGTGAGCCGCCTTCTTCTGGTAACTTCTCCCAATACTGATAGTGCTTAAAGTCAGAGGGTGTCGGGTCTGGTGTCGGATCAGGTGTCGAGAATGAGCTCAGTGTGAAGGTTACTGTCAACTCGTTAGAAGTGACCTGCTTGTTGTTGTCAACAAAACTGAAGGTTCCCTTGGGGAAGACCAGTTTGTAGGTGCCTTCCTTGGTAATGCCGCTGACTTTGACCACGAAGTCCATATCAGAGTTTTCCAATGGAGTGATTGTAGCAGAGGCACCGCTGACGGCATTGCCATTCTCGTCGGTCACAGCTGGCACGACACCATCTTTGAGAGTCACACCACTGTTGTGGGTGAAGCTGAGTCTCATCTCTTCAGAAAGACTCTTGATGGTACTGGGAGTCAAGGCAACATCTACATCTACACTTTCCTCGGCAGGCTTGGTGCTTTCTTCGAAGACAAAGGCACTGGAGACATTTTCGTTGAAGAAAAGCTTATTATATTTCGGATTCGTAAGAATGCTGTTCAGTGTGAAATCGAGCAAGTCGTAGGCCATATCTTCGTTGCTTGTCGCAGGATCTTTACCCAGGCTTCCTTTCACGCTGAATGTTCCTAAAGTCTTTTCTGGGTCAGTATTTTCAACTGACAAGCGGGCGAGTGTAAAGTCATTGACCGATGCGTCGAAAGCGGTTGTCACATTCTTGGGTGAAGTACCTGTATATGTGTCAAACTTGGTCAGCAAATGCAGATATTTACCATCTAAGGTAGAGAAAGCCACTTTGCTATCAATCCTGCGGGTTCATTGATCGTATAGGTGCCATCGTCTGTGATGGCTTCAGCTAAGCTCAGCGTCAACTTAGCGCCACTGACTGCGGCCGTAAGGTCTTTGGAGGTCTTGCCATCAGAAGATGCCAAGGTAGCCTTCACGCCACTCTGCAGCGTAACGTTACTGCCGAAGGTGAGGTCGAGGGCAGAGAAGGATAACGCCTCAGTTGATTGAGGCCTTTGCCGAATATCTGCAGAATAGGGGCGTGACGAAAAACACCCAGTCGTTCTACTTCCGTATTCTCCGAGCCGTGTGCAACAGAGCCATCCGGGAAGGTATTCTTCTGCCCGATGGTCTTTTCAAGGAGGTCTACACGGGTAAGGCGAAGACGCGAAAACGGGCCGTAGCGCTCGATGACATACGAAAGATAGCGACTGCCAGGCCGGATAACGAAAGCGAAAGACTTGCCCGCGACCTCTTTGTCTTCTCCTTTATCACAAGAGGCATGGCACTCATAGACATTGCCCATCTCAAGCCTGCCAACATTGTCGGGGATAAACTTGCTTATATCCGCCATAAGTCGGGGCAGCCGGTATCAATGGAATGGATGCCTGAGATGCAACGCATCGTGGACCGGTATGCCGATCCCCATCGTGCCTTCCTCTTCCCACTGATAAAAACAGACGATGCAGAGGGGTGGGAAGAATATAAGAGAAGTTCCCAGACCATCAACTACCACCTTCACAAACTCGGGAAGCGTCTCGACTTCCCCGTTACGCTCACGCTGTATGTCGCCCGACATTCGTGGGCCACCATTGCCAAGAGCTCAGGGTTACCCACGGCATGGATCAGTGATGCCATGGGCCATTCTTCTGAGAAGATGACCCAGATTTATCTCGACTCTATTGATGCCGGACGCATCGACAAAGCCAATCGAGACATCATCAGCCAACTTTTCCGTTAGCATCCCACTGCGATCGCGTCCCGATTCAACAACAATCGCGTCCCGATTCAACAACAATCGCGTCCCGATTCAACAACAATCGCGTCCCGATTCAACAACAATCGCGTCCCCGTTTCTCGGGAATCGAATAGATGTTCTCGTCGAGCCGCGGAGACAATCGAGCCGCGGAGCTATTGTTTCTGAAGATTAGATCACGCAGAGAGACCTTCGGTCTTTCGTGTGTAGTATCGGCCATTTGCAGGGTGCGGCCCTTGTGGCCGTCCGCACCCCGGATGGGAAATTGGTTACCCTGCAATGGCGGACGGCCACAAGGGCCGCGCCCTGCAAGAGGATCGGAATGTACACGAAGAGCATACTTCTGCGCTCAGCGAGCGATAGCGAGCATAAGTCGTGAAAAGCCGTGAAAAGCCGCTGCAAAAAAACATAAGCCGTGATAAGTCGTAAAAGCCGTTGCCAAGAAATGATGCGACAGTCGTGAGCAGGTGCGGAGCACGTGTATATATAATGTATTGTTGGCGTATGCAAGGCACACGATAGACCGGAGGTCTCACTGCGATCTCCACGTTCAGATGCAGCAGCTCAACGGCTCCAAGACCTCTGCGGCTCTGCGCGAGAAAACCATTCACATTCTCACTTCAAAAGTCAAAAAAAACATACGCTCCTGTGAACAAAGACTGACCCGTTTTGCACTATCGCAAAACATTTTTTCAAAAAAACATTAAAAAGAATTGCTTATGTCTGAAAAAGCTACTAACTTTGCACAAAGAAAGCGCAGAGGCGAATCTTTGACGTAAGAATAATAACGCACAAAATGTCGTCTTAAAAGCGAATTGCATACCTGAATGGTTAAATTTTAGGCGCATTCCGCAAAAAAGATGGATATTGTTTGCGTGTTTTAATAATTATATCTATATTTGCCACACTTTTCAGAATCTCCCGCCGGGGAGACAACGAAAACACGTCGGATTCTCTCAACCGACAAGCGTGCTGACGATCCCCGCGGCACTATAAAAATAGTGTAAAACTATTTTCGTAGCGTGCCGTTAGAAGACTAGAAATTTAGTTTTAATGTTTAATTAATCTTTTAATCGTATGAACAAAAAGAAGGTTTTCAGTTACCTGTTCATCGGCCTGCTTGCTGTAGGCGCAACAGGTACAGTAACTTCCTGTAAGGACTACGATGATGACATCAACACCAACAAGACAGCTATTTCTGAGCTTCAGAAGCAGCTGACTACGTTGCAGGGTGCTTTGGATCAGGCAAAGGCTGATGCTACTACAGCACACGCCAACTTTGCAACCAAGGGTGACATCAAGTCTTTGCAGACAGAAATGGCAAAACTTGCCACAGCTGACGCTCTTCAGAAAGCTATTGACAATCTGACGAAGCTGATTAACGGTAAGGTTGACCAAAGCGCTTATGACGCAAAGGTGGAGGAGCTCAAAGAGGCTATTGATGGTATCGATGGCAAACTCAACACCTTAGGCACAAGTCTCGGCAACCTCGAGACTGCTCAGAAGGCTGCTGATAAGAACATCGAGTTGCAGCAGAAAGCTCTCAGTGATCTGACGGAAGCTTTAAAAGGTAAGGCTGACCAGCAAGCTCTGCAAGACTCTGTTGCTAAGCTTCAGGAGGAGATCAAGTCTATCTCCGGCACGAATACCACTTCTCTCAATGAGTTGAAGGAGAAGATGGAGGACCTGAACAAGAAGGTGGATGAGCTCGGCACACAGATCAATGTGCTGACTGTCTTCGTTAAGCACGCTCTTGCTTCTCTGACCTTCATCCCCGACTACTTCACTGAGGGCATCGAGGCTGCTTTGGTTCCCGCATATGAGGGCGCTTACAGCGAGACAGACGACAACAAGGCATTCACTACTAAGGGTGCTGCCACTGACCTGCTGTCTGGCTATGGCATCGCCCGCTACCAGGTGAGCCCGACGACAGTTGACCTTGTTGGCTCTAAGGCTGACTTCTATTCTTTGGCTTCTACTGTCCTGAGCCGTGCTGGCGCAAACTTGATTAGCCCGGTTAACACAGAGTTGACAGCCAATGTTCTGAAGGAAAACTACAAGGATGGTATCCTGACCGTTCCTTTCAAGGCTGACTTTGCTACTATCAGCAAGTTGGATAAGAGTAAACTTCCTGTTGCTGCATTGCAGATCTCTCGTGGTGACACCACTGTTACTTCTGACTACGCGACAGTTGTAGCCAAGACTTTCTCCGGTATGGTTGTTGCTGATAATGGCGCTCACAATGCTGTTGTGAAAGCTGATAACTGCCCACAGGGCGTTGACGGCCTGTACCACTTGTTCACAACATGGAGTACCATGACTGCTGCTAATGCCAACATCACTCACCAAGTTGCCTACAACAGCCATCTGAACCTCGACTCTATCGCTGAGGTACACGTAACTGCTGACCAAGCAGAGCGTACGCTTTCTGCTGCAGAGCTGAAGGCTCTGGGTCTGAAGGTGGTTTTCGTTCCTGTTGACTATACACAGGGTGGTAACAAGACAAGCGAGACCGCACATATCGAGCTCGAGACAGAGAATGGCCAGACAGTGGCTTATCCTCGCAACGTCACCGCTGACGGCAAGACCATTGAGGATAAAGTTGCCAACAACGCTTCTGTAGGCCGTGAGCCTATCGTTGTTGCAAAGGTCGTTGATGAGGCTACCGGCAAGAAGGTCTATGCTTGGGGCTATATCAAGATCAAGATCACCGCTCCTAAGCAGGCTATCTCTCAGATCACTACTGATCCTATGACCTTCACAGGTGATATCTATGACAACTGCAAGGATGCAGAGTTGACGACTACCTGGTCTCAGATCGAGGCTTTGGTTTATTCTAAGCTCAACATCTCTAAGGAGAACTTCGAGGCTACTTACGAGCTGGATGACAACACATCTGACGCTAAGCAGTTTGAGGTGAAGGACGGCGCATATGCTGAGGCTGCCAAGATTGGTGTCGTAAGTGAGAAGCAGGACGCAAATGATCCTACTACCAACATCCTGAGCTGGAAGCTGAGCGCTGAAACACTGAAGGCTCTGAAGTCTAAGGTTGCTGTCAACAGCAATGGTGTCAGCACCAAGAGTGTGACGGTCTATGTCCACTTCAAGTTGAAGGGCAGCACAGAGGCCAGCGAGGGCGTTTATGTTCCTCTGACGATCAAGGCCGGTCAGCTCCACTATGCTGTCGCTTCTATCGATGGTAGCAAGGTTCTTGCTCAGTGGTATAAGCTGAACTCTACCACCAATGCTACTTCTACATCCGGTGATGATGAGGTTCGTATCAACGTGCCTGTTCCTACAACAGCTGACAACAAGTTGGAGGCTACTGAGTTCACCCGTGACCTGCACAACTACTTCTTGAACAACACATTGAGCTACAAGCTCAACGATGAGACTCACTTCTCTGCTCTCAAGAATGGCAAGCTCGTGTTCAAGTTCATCACTCCTTCCACAAAGGTCGGCAATGCTACATTCAATGCTGATGAGGAGGGTGCCTGGACCGTTAAGGGTGTCTCTGGTACCACTTATACTCTGAAGGTTGCCAATGACCGCGAGATCGACATCGTGAAGATGGGCGATCAGGATGTTAAGACACAAATTGTCTCTCTTGACGATAAGGGTAACATCACCTTCAATGAGAGCAAGATGGCTGACGATATCTTGAACTACAAGGGTCATAATGCACTGGGTGAGCGTGAGACCTTCACTGCTTACATCGGTATGGCAATTGAAGGCGCTTGCACGGATGTTCCTTTGAATGGCAAGACTTGGTTCAACGTTCGCTTCGTACGTCCTGTTGACCTGACTCAGCCTGAGGCTTACTCTGTCAAGGATGCTCCTAACGAGTGGCAGGACATCGATGTCGCTGACCTCGTAAAGGTTTACGACTGGCGTAACTATGTAGGTGATCCTAAGAACACCAATAAGGGTAAGGATGAGAACAACAAGTTCGACTTCGCTTACTATGGCATTGAGCTCGCTACCGACGCAGAGGCTATCTACACCGATGCTAACAAAGGCTCTGACCAGCGTACCGTCCTGACAAAGACAGAAGATATCGAGAAACTTGTCAAGACAAGCTCTATCAGTGGTCTGCTTCTGCAGCAGGGTAGCTCTAAGAGCCAGCTCCAGTACAAGAACAGCAGTGCTGTTACCGGTACCTTCCACCTGTATGTACCTGTGAAGATGACTTACGTCTTTGGTAAGACTCCTCAGACGCTCTACAGTGTTGTCACTGTGACCAAGTCTGAAGGCCAGAGCACAGCTAAGAAGCACTAAGCAGAACAATGTAATAGGAACTGACGTTCCATTACTCAAATAACAGAGAGGGGTGTCAACTTGTTGGCACCCCTCTTTTTCACTTAAACACAATTGACAGATGAAATACCGCTATTTATATCTTTATCTGATGCTCGCTGCCGCTTTCGGCCTTTCCTCTTGCAAGGACAAGAAGAAGGACGTGAAGACGCTCGAGCAAGACTATGTCCAGCAACCGCAAATGATCCTTGGCAGTAAGGACAGCGACGAGGTGAGGGCTCAGGTGAACTATTACCTCGAAGCACTCAACCATAAGGATGTGGAAAAGGCGCTGTCTATGCTCTACTTCTATGACTTGAAGAAGAACAAGGTACGCCGCCTGACCAAGGATGAGGAGAAGACTCAGCGTGCCGTACTGACGCGCTTCGCGGGTTATCGCGCTGAAATAGATTATATCAAGTTCTTCCGCGAAAACGACTCTGAGGTGAAGTATAATGTTTATTTCTCCAACAAGCCATCGACACCAAGCAACCCTAACTGTATGGGCTTTATGATCCGGCCGGTGCGGTTGGAGGGCAAGTGGTATCTGACCTTGGCCGGAGAAAACCAAGCTACCTATAGCTCGCAGATTAACTCCACTGATTATTAACTTCCTACCTTGCCCGTCTCATATTGATAGGGCAAGGTTTCTTTTTAATTATTTCTCTCAATGAAACAGCTAATTCTTTTCGTTCTAAACCTTTTTATTTTCATAGGATGTCAGAAAAAAACAACGGTGCCCGTTACGGCTTCCAAGGCGCAAATAGACTTTGAAATTGAAGAGCATAATTTCGGTGACAGCGTGGTGCATCATGAGCCTACTTCCTTCGACTTTGTTTTTCATAATACGGGTGCCACGCCTCTCATTATCCAGAAGGCCGAGGCGAGTTGTTCGTGTACCGAAGCTACATTCGACAAGAAACCAGTAGCGCCCGGAGAACAAGGTGTTATCCATGTCACATACAAAGCCAATAATGGTACCGGCCATTTCTCGCATTATGTAGCCGTGTATAGCAATGGCGCGGACAGCACTGGCTATACGTCGCTCCACATTGAGGGAGCGGTTATAGAAAGACACTAAGTACATGAAAGTGAGCATCTTCGAAGGAATATTGTTCAATAAAAAAGCACGCGTAATGCTGATAAGTAATCAAGCAAGAAAAGATAAGAAAAATCGTCTAAAATAAAACCATGCTCCTGTTCTCGAGCATGAAACCATTTAATTCTAATAGCGTTGTTGCAGGTTCGGTGGCCTTCATCAGTAAAAATCCCAATAATCATTTGCAGATACCAAAAAATCCATTAACTTTGCAGAAAAAGCTAAGAGTATGGGAAAGTATCTTAACCCTCGGGCTGATCTGACCTTCAAGAAGGTCTTCGCGGACCATAAAGACTTAATGATCAGTTTCCTTAATGCTTTGTTGCCTTTGCCTGACGACGGGCAGGTGACAGACATTGAGTATCTTCCTTTTGAGCTTATCCCAAGCATGCCGCTGAAGAAAGACACTATTGTCGACGTGCGTTGCGAGGATCAGCAGAAACGGCAGTTTATCGTTGAGATGCAGATGATCTGGACGGCCGACTTCTTCAAGCGGGTGCTGTTCAATTCCTCGAAGGCTTACGTCAAGCAGCTCGGGGAGGGAGAAGATTATGCAGACCTGCAGCCTGTCTATTCGCTGAATCTTATCAACGAGGCCTTCTTGAATGATACTGACGAGTGGTACCATGACTATGGACTGGTAGAGCTCGATTATCCGGACCATACCATCGAGGATATGCATGTTATCTTCATCGAATTGCCGAAGTTTAAGCCTCATGCTTATCAGGACAAGAAGATGATGGTCCTTTGGCTTCGCTTCCTGACGGAGATTGGCGAGGACACGAAGGTGGCACCTAAGGAACTGATGGACAATCCGGAGACCCGCAAGGCCCTTGACATTGTAGAGGAGTCAGCCTACAGTGACGCTCAGATGGCCTACTACGACCATTTCTGGGATATGGTGAGTGTTGAGCGCACCCTTCATTCCTCTGTCAGGAGAGAACGGGAGAAAGGCAGAGCGGAAGGCAGAGCAGAAGGAATGGCAGAAGGATTGCAGCAGGGGAAGGCTGAAGGTGCGCATAATAATGCCATAGCCAGTGCAAAGATCATGAAGGCTGACGGCATGCCTGTTTCCTTAATCGCCAAATACACAGGTCTTAACGAGGACCAAGTATCCAAGCTTTAGTTACCTCTAACGCGCATTGATCTTTGACCGATATTGCAGTGTCAAGATCAGTCCTTGTCAGACCGTCTTTCGTTAGGAGCACCGATAGACTGAAGAATACGAAGTCGGCGGCACACGATTTGAAACGTGTGCCGCCGACTTTTTTCTCGTACCAGAGGAACATCCTGTCTCAAATGATGCAGGATCGTGACACAGATGAGGCAGAATCGTGACACAGATGCGGAAGGATCGTGACACAGACGAGACACGATGAGACAAGCCTGTTGTGCACCACAGATTCAGCCGTTTCGAAGACATTGGGTACTTTTACGAGGTCTGTTGATTATAGATAACCATTTAATTTAGGCCGTCCTGTATGGATAAAAAAATCTGAGGTTATCACTGGGATTTTTCCTGTTTCGTCATTTTTTACGGCTAAAAATCGACTTACTTTTCAGTGACGCACTAACGAAACAAGAAGTCCAGTCATTACCTTAATAACGTCAGATTTACAGACGCTTAAGCATATGACTGGACTTCCGAACTTCTGGACTTCGTCACTTTATTATTAAGACCAAATACTTTCCTTGATAATCAGGCACTTGCAAGGATATTCAGGTGATATAGGGTGACGCATACCCAGTGCTGCTCTTGATCTTTAGACTTTTCACGCAGAGCCGCAAAGCTTATTGAGCCGCAGAGATGATACGTGTGAGAGGCTGAGATCGCTGAGAGGCCTTCGGCCTTAAAAGGAGAGAGCAGAGAGACCTTCGGTCTATGTGGAGAGGTTGAGGAGATATAGAGGTTGAGGAGATATGCCGCAAAAATAGTGATGGTTCATCTCTGTGAACTCCTCCCAAGACCGAAGGTCTCTCTGCGTTCTCTCATTCTCAGAGACAATAACTCTGCGGCTCAATAAACTCTGCGGCTTTGCGAGAAAAATCTATACGTCTCTGCGAGAATCGGCCGCACAGCCTGCCGCATCATAGCAAGGCTTTTAGGGTTTTGGTCAGAAAAGAATACAACTGATTAAATATGGGTGACGCATTGACAAAGTCAGGAAGAAGTCCAGTCATTACCTTAATAACGTCAGATTTACAGACGCTTAAGCATATGACTGGACTTCCGGACTTCTGTATTACCAGATATGTGCGCGCTTGTTCTTCGGCACGAACATCTTGTCACCCTTCTTTACCTTGAAGGCGGTGTACCAGGCGTCGATCATCGGCAGGGCGCCATTGACGCGGGCGTAGTTGGGAGAGTGGACATCGACGGTGAGGAGATACTTGACGAGCTCATCCGTCATGTTCGAAGCCCACACGCGACCCCAGGCGAGGAAGAAACGCTGTTCGGGTGTGAAACCATCCTTGACAGGCAACGGGTTCGTCTTCAAGGAGTTCTGCAGCGCACGGAAGGCGATGTTCAGGCCACCGTTGTCACCGATATTCTCACCCAAGGTCTGTTTGCCGTTGACCTTCACGCCCGGCAGCACCTCGAAGGAGGAGAACCAGTCGGCGAGCACCTTCGTGCGTGCATCGAAGTTCTTCTTGTCCTGAGCCGTCCACCAGTTGTGCTGGTTGCCGTATTTATCAAACTGTGCGCCCTGGTCGTCGAAGCCGTGGCTCATCTCATGGCCGATGACACCTCCGATAGCGCCGTAGTTGGCAGCATCGTCGGCTGTCGGGTCGAAGAATGGCGGCTGAAGGATGGCAGCGGGGAAGCAGATCTCGTTGGTTGTGGGGTTATAATAGGCATTGATGGTTTGCGGTGTCATGCCCCATTCCGTCTTGTCCACTTTCTTGTTGACATGCTTGGCTATCTCATCATCGGTAGCCCAGCGTGCTATCTTCTGCAGGTTCTCATAGAGCGAGAGGCTGTCGTTGACCTGCAGGCCACTGTAGTCTTTCCATTTGTCGGGATAGCCGATCTTGATGATGAAGTTGGCGAGCTTGTCCTTAGCCTGGGCTTTCGTGGCTGCACTCATCCAGGAGGCCTCGTCGATACGCTGTGCGAGTGCTGTCTGGAGGTTGTGCACGAGCTCCAGCATGCGCTGTTTGCTCGAGGCGGGGAAATACTTGTCGACATAGAGCTTGCCGATCGCCTCCCCGAGGGTGCCGCTCACGAGGTTCACGGCGCGTTTCCAGCGTGGGCGGTCCTGCTTGACACCCGTCAGCACCTGACTCAGTGCAAACGCTGTCTTACGGAACTCGTCGCTCAGCTGGCCCGTCGCTCCGGTAATGACCTTCGCCTCGGCATACGTCTTGAGGTCGTCGAGCGGCGTGTCGGCGAGAATCTTCTCCACCTCATGGATAGGCTCGGGCTGGCCGACATCGATGAAGTCGAAAGCGGGGAAGCCGGAGGCGAGGAAGACGTTGCCCCAGTCGATACCGGGGAAGTCGTTGACAAGCTGGTTGTAGGACATCTTGTGGTAGTTGGCATCGATGTCGCGTAACTTCACCTGGTCGTAGCTCACCTTGGCGATCCGTGTCTCGATGGCGAGCACAGCCTCCATCTTCTTCTCAGCCGTGGCTTCGTCGGCACCGGTGAGCATGAAGAGCTTCTTGAGATACTGTTTGTAAGCCTCAAGCACGCGCTTGTTCTGCGCGTCATCGGAGACATAATAGTCGCGCTCGCCGAGTCCCAGTCCGCCCTGGCCGATGCCTACGAGGTTCCACTCGGCATCTTTCTGGTCGGCGCCGACCCCGATGCCGAACATCATCGTACCCTCACCGTTACGGTCGAGCTGGGCGCACACGAGCTGATACTCCTTGCGGTTCTTGATGGCGGCAATCTTGTCGAGCGTCGGCTTGATAGGAGCCCAGCCCTCGCGGTTGAGGCGCGCGGAGTCCATCATGAGGTTGTAGAGAGAGCCGATCTTCTGTCCCAATGAGCCTTTCTGCTGCGGCTTCGAGGCATATTCGAGGATGATCCCCTGGATACGTTTCTGGTTCAGCTCCTGCAGGTCCACGAAGGCACCGTTCTCTGCGTGCTCGGCGTCGAGCGGGTGCGATTTGAGCCATCCGCCGGCAGCATAGTGGTAGAAGTCGTTGCCGGGCTTGATGCTCGTGTCGAGGTTCTTCAGGTCAATGCCTGAAGAGAGGTTGGCCTGCGCAAAGGCTCCAAGGGCACAGAACGCAAGTCCCAAGAAAAATGTTCTTTTCATTGTTGATTGATTGAAATGAATTGTTGATTGCAAAATTAAACATTTCTTGGGAGATATCTTCGTGTTTAGGTATAAGTGTTGCTTTTTATCGGAAATTTAATATTCCACGCTGTCTTGTATTTGAATGGCACGATTCTTTTCTTGCACGAAAGGCACGATGGTCACGATAGCGATAAAAATCGTGTTATCGATTTATCGTTATCGTACCATTCGTGTCATTCGTGCTGTAAAAGAGTCCTCAATAATCGTGCCGTCGGTTTACCGACATCGTATCATTCGTGCCATTCGTGCAGATGAAAGCACAATACTTGTTCTTGCACGAAAGACACGAAGGTCACGATCTTCGCAAGCGAAGGCACGATTCTTTTCCTTGCACGAAAAGCACGAATGATACGATCTTCGCAAGCGAAGGCACGATTTATTCTTGCGCAAAAGGCACGAATAATACGATAGCGATAAAAATCGTGTTATCGATTTATCGATATCGTATCATTCGTGCCTTTCGTGCATGAAAGTCGAGGTCGTGCCTTCCGTGCAGGAAGGCCTAATCCCTTTACAGGCTGTTGATTGCCTTTGTTGCTGCATTGGCGGCAGACTTCTTGGCAGCACTCTTCACGGCTTTGGATGTAGCGGTGCTCTTAGCGGCACCGGCAACGGCCTTGGCCGTGTTGTAAGTAGACTTAGCCTTTGAGTAAGTCTTCTTAGCCGTTGCGTAACTCTTCTCAGCTTTAGCGGCGGTCTTGGCATACTTCGCAGCATTCTTCGTTGCTGCCTTTGTGGCAGCGGCCGTAGCCTGCGTCTTGGCTGTAGAGAGCGCAGCCGCACCGGCAGCCTTGGCAACCGACTTAGCAACCATCTTTGTGCTTTGTGCGTTGGCGCCTAAAACCATTGCGGCAGCCAACAGCGTCATGATAATCTTCTTCATAAACGTATGTACTTGATTGAAACTATTACTTTTGGCTGCAAAGTTACTACGAATTATTATGTCCCGCTCTTTTTTTCAATAAAAGAATATCAACGCTGAGTTAATGTTGTATAAGGGGTGTGCTGCTTCTTCTTAACGAAGAATCTTCTCCACGGCGGCCGCCGAGCGCTCGTAGAGCACCTGCTCCTCATCCGAAGAGACGGGAGAGACCTGTCCCAACCGTTGTTGCAGTTTCCGGGCCGAGGGAGCGATGTGCTGTCCTTTGCGTTGCTTGATCTCCATGTATCTGGCCAGCTCGTAGGCGGCGCGGTGCGGCATGGTAGCGTGCATGAGCCACGCCAGTTCGAGGTGATACTTGGCGGCATACTCGTCGCGGTACTGGTGCACGATGGCCTGGCAGTAGAGCGCGATCTTCTCCGTGTTGTCCGTGAGGAGTTTGGCAAGCTCGGCGTAGAGGTAACTGTCGTGGTGGCGCGTGAGAAGTTGCTTATAGGTGTCGATGGCCTTGCTGGTATGTCCCACCAACGAATGCATCTGGGCGAGGTGCCGCAGGTTCTCCTTATAATAAGGTGACTTCTTGAACGCCGTACTGAAGAGGTCGGCAACCTGGTTAATATAGTTGGCATCACGCTTGGCGATGTCCTTGAGCAGGTGGTTCACGACCTGCTGTCCCAACGACGGCACCTTATGCCCGTTGACGATGTACGGCTGCCAGTCGGCCTCCGTCATGCGGTTGTAGTAAGGCATGAAATAGAGCAGGTTGAAATCCTCCGTGAGCTTGTCCATTGTCAGTGCGGCGTTGATGATGGCGCGGTTGCCTTGCCCAATGCGGTCCTTGGTCTGTGGATAGAGCTTCACGAGCTGGAAGAGCAGGCGGCGCGCCTCCTCCGTGCGTTTCTGTTTGGCGCGCAGCTTGAACAGATCGTTCGTACACCAGAACATACAGAGGTTCGTATGCGGTCCCTGGTGCACGGCATATAGTTGCATGATGGCGCGGTAGGCTTCTTCCCACCGGCCTTCTTTCCGCATGGCAAAGACATCTCTCACTTCCATGGCTTCAAGGTTTTAATGGTTATAACTTCAAAGTTAAGGAAAAGTTTGCATATCAGCAAGTGTTACGCCACTTATTTTTGCCAGCATGACAAGAATTAGGAGAAGACCCGAGGCATTGAAGGACGGGCATCCATTCTCACGCCACGAATGGTTCGTGAAGGAAACATTCGTCATCGTTTCAGTCGCTTTGCCAAGGCTTCCCTAAGGTCGTCGTTGGTGTCCAACTCCAGCTTCTTACGAATGTTTCCCCTGACGGTGCCGATGTTTCCGATTTTCTTGTTCATCGCCACGGCTATTTCCTTGAGCGTCATGCCCTTGAGCACGAGGCGGCAGACATCGAGCTCGGTAGGGGTGAGCATGGGGAAGGTCTGCGCCAAGTCGTCGAGGCGGCTGCTTTTCTCCTGCTCGAGGTAACGGGCCAGTAGGATGAGGTTGTCGCGGGTGTGACGGGATAGTTTGCCGACGTTGGCATAGCCAACAGGCTGGTCGCTGTCGGTCCGTCGGCACATCTGCATGAGGGCGATCATCTCCACCTTACTCATGCTGAACATGTCGAGGATGGAGTCTTGCGTCTGCTTGTAGTCGCTGAGCTCGCGCGAGGTGTTGTCGGCGGCGATGCGAAGCATGATCATGAAGATCCACGCGCAGGTCAACCGGAGGACGAAGAGCACGATAAACTGTGAGCCCACAGCGGCGGGATTGATGACGTAGGCGATAGACAGGGAAATGAAGAAGATGCAGTAGGTGCAGGTCGGCGCGTTTTTCAACAGTCCCATGCAGGTGATGATGAAGTTGGTGACACACAGAAACTCGTTGAACAAGATGTGCTCGTAGGCCATGCCGGGAGCCTGTCGTGTCGTGGCAGCCATGTAGATGATGGCTGCACACTCGACGGTTTGCATGAAGACAGCACAGATGAAGAAGGCCCGACTCAGGCTCATCTTATTATATATATAGCACAGCAGGACGACGATGGCAACTAACCATAGCACAAAGAAAACAAGCTCGAGCGGCAGTTGACGGTCACCGAGTACTCCGAAGACGAAGTGGAGCGGCAGACCGATGATAGCTAACAGCGTCATCATGAGATACACGGCGAGCCGCACTGCCTCAATGCGATTGTGAGCTCGCTGCGAGAAGAAAATACGGAAGTGCCGGAGCGGGACGCTGAACTTCTGTTTCAGTCCGCAGTGTTGGTGGTTGTCTTTCATCGTGTGTTCTTAAGGTTGGGTGATCCGTCTCTTTGCTACAGTAGTCCTTTCTTGCTGAAAAGACTTAGCAGTCCACTCTTAGAATGCCCGTCGGGTGATCGGGGGGGCAGAAGCATTGCTTCCATCCACCCGCATGAGCAGTGCCGTCCGCAGGTCGTCGTCGGTGCTGAGCCCGAGCTTCCTGCGTATATTTCCCCTGACGGTGCCGATGTTGCTCATGCTCTTTCCCATGGCCTCAGCTATCTCGCTCTGCGTCATGCCCTTGAGCACGAGGCGGCACACCTCCTGCTCGGTAGCGGTAAGCTGAGGCAGGACTTTGGCCAGGTCGGTCACCTTGTCCCGCCGTTCGTTGCTCAAGTGCCTGCCGAGGCTGATGAGGTTGTGCCGTGTCTGCTCTGAGAGCTTTCCTACCATCTTGCGGTCCACATCCCGGTTGTGGCCTGTGATGCGGCAGAGCTCCACGAGCGAGAGCATCTCCTCCTTGCTCATGTTGAACATGTCGAGGATGGAAGCCTGCAGGTGCTTGTAGTCGTCGAGCTCCCGCGCAGCATTGCTAAAGACGATGCGCATCACCACAGCATAGATTCCAAGCCCCACCATCATAAGGACAAATAAGACAGCGAACTGTGAGGCCACTACGGCGGGGTTGATAGCGTAGGCCACGGCTAAGGGAATGAGAAAAAGGGTGAGAACCGCTGTGGGCGCATTGCGCACCATGGTCATGCAGACAAAGAGCAGGTTGCTTTGGGAGACCTACTCGTTGAGGATGACCAACTCGTGGTAGAGAGCCATGGTGCCGGGCGTGACGGTTAAGGAAAGGTACACAATACGGAAACTTGTCAGCAGCTGGCACGACACTGCCATGACGAGCACTGCCGTGGACAGCGTGAGACGACCCGCCACGTAGAGACCCACTACGGCAAGCCCCGCAAGCCAGATAGCTATCGAGATGCCACGCAGCACAGGGTCGTAAAAACCTACCCAGCCGAAGAGAAAATGCAAGGGCATGCCGATAAGGATCGTCGCACTTCCTGCAAGGAAGGCCAGAAACCGCATTTGCTCCATGCGGCCGGTGGCGTGCCGGGTGATGAAGGCATCCAGCTGCTTTTTGATCTTTTCCTTAACTTTCATGGTGCAAAAATACGCTTTTTATTTCATTTTTGCAGTGCCTTGACCCCATTTTTATATATTTTGCACCATTTTGAACCATGTCAAAAGCCATTTCGTTGCTTAAGAAACCTTATTTTTGCAAAACCATCAACGCTATAGGTGGTGCCATGAAATGAATATAACTCATTTTTACGCTTGAAAATTAATTAATATTATAAAGAACATGAAACATCTAATTTCAAGTACAAGACGCAGCATAGCGGGCCTCCCGGGTATCTTCGTGGTGCTCTGGATATGCCTTGCTTCTATGTATGGCCTCCGGGCAAGGGGGCAGAACGTCACCATCTCGCCCTCATCGGGCAACCTCATCGCGGGACTGACCTACACGGGAGAGGTCGGATTCGAACAAGGTTGGTCGTCGCTCTGGCGTCACAACCAGCTGCCACTCACCCTGCATGTATCCGACAAGAAGGATTTAACATCAAGTGGTGTACTGAAGGACCCAGCTGGTAACATCAGCCTGGATAAATCCCAAAATCTTTATGTCGTGGCTGGCGGTGAGTCTGTCAGCACCCTGATGAGCATATCTCTCCCCAAGGGCTTCCGCTTCACGGGCTACCGCATCGTATTGCTCAACAACATCAACGGCAAGACCATCAACAATTCTGCGCACGCGTCTATGTCGAAGCGGTTGTATGAGACGGGCAGCAGCTTTGACTATAATAATCCACTGGCTTCCACAGCGGTCATGGGAAGCGCAAATGAAACAAAAGAGTATGTCATCGAGCGTACCAGCAAGACGGAGACTGACATGGGCAACAACCTCTATTTCTATTTCTGGCATGCCAGCAAAGGTTTTTATGGGGCCACCATCAAGTCCATCGAGCTCTATTTCACTGCTGAAAGTGAGTTCCAGGCCGAAGGCGTGCCAGGAGCTCCCGACGAGATCATCGCCGATGGTGTCAATATGGTGGGCTCTGAGTTCACCACGGGCAAGCTCGACCTTGGCGTGGTGAAGCCCAATACGAAGAGCGGCGTAACCTATTATAGTTACGACTACCAGAACGTCATCGACCTCACCGCCAAGAACTGGC
>Ga0256404_1003343_pt1 | contig 32968 bp, 32 predicted proteins | sample RumenRJG_01DNA_FD_185990 | JGI IMG/M metagenome (GOLD analysis project Ga0256404, IMG submission 185990) | Bovine rumen microbial communities from Lethbridge, Alberta, Canada - RJG_01 | ecosystem: Host-associated > Mammals > Digestive system > Stomach > Rumen | place: Canada: Alberta | collected...
CAGGTATATCACTATCTTTTGAAGGCTGAAATAGTTTTATTAACGGATAAAAATCATATATAGAATTATTTAGAGGGGTAGCAGTAATTAAGATTACTTTTTTGCCAAAACAAATTTCATGTAATAACTTATATTGAGCAGTATTTTCATTACGAAATCTATGTGCTTCATCAACAAAGATATATTGATAATCATCGTATCCTTTTTTCTTTATTTGCTCTAATTTCCCTAAAGATTCAACAGTAGCACTTCTTACACCAAAATCAAATATTGCATCCTTCCACGAATCCATAATTGGAGGAGGGCATATAACAAGTTTCTTCCCTGGTAAATTTTGCATATACATTGCTGCAATATATGTTTTCCCAAGTCCAACAACATCAGCAATAAATGCACCGTTGTATGCATCCACAATTTCTGAAAGTGTTCTTACAGCTTCATGCTGATACTCCAACTTCATAAAATCTTTAGGAAGGTGTATATCAAGACTCTCTTTTTTTGCCAAATTATCCTTGAAGTATTCATATAAAAACTTCAAATAAAGTTCATACGGAGAAATCTCATCATTAAGCCAAGTTTTATTTTTTATAGTATCAATGTATACTGCGGATAAATCTACTGCATCTTTCCACAATGCTTCAAATTTATTTAAAGCATATTTTACATCCGAATTATTTTTTAATTCTACATTAAATTCATACTGAGAATTTAAGCCAGATTCAGAAAAATTGCTAGAACCTGTAATTACTCTTCCATAATCCCTATCATCTTCTTGAAATCTGCTTATATAAACTTTTGCATGTATGTTATAACTGGGATATGCTTTAATTTCTAGCTTTCCATATTTTAGAAACTCTATAAACTTATATATACCTTCTTCGACAAAATAATTATCTTCAGATTTATATAATTCATCGACAATATAGCTTGAAAAATATTCTTTTGCTTTTGAATGGGATTCAAAATTTAGCTTTTCTTGTTTAACACTTTCAACTATTTCAACAGCTTTTTTATCAGCATTTAATCCAACTAATATTCTGATTTTATCAATATTTTCAAAGTCTTTATATAGTCTATAGAAACCACTCGTTCTAAAATAACCTACCAATATATCAAAATATTTAACATCCTTTAGCGTTCTTTTGAAGCGGTCTTCCAGCTTTTGACCATCTTCATTTGTAAAAAAAGTTAAGTCATTTAAATCCGTGTTAATCATCAAAACTCCATAGAAACATGCTTCTTAAATTTATCATATCGGAAGCATGTACGAGTATAACCTAAAAATATTAAAATGTTAAACATGTACTACTAATTAAAAATACCCCATACATGTAAGGTTATAAACTCATTATTAATAAGGTATTTTAAAAAAAGGTAATAAATGTATGATATATGATGACAAAAAATTTATTGGTAGCGTGATAAGAAATGCTCGGAACAAAGCTAAAATAAGCCAAGCTGAATTATCAGAAAAAATTGGAATGTGTGATAAGAATCTTGGAAATATTGAAAACGGCAAGCAGTTCCCTCAGGTTAATAATTTCTTGCGGATAATAGAAATTCTAAATTTAAGTTTAGACAATTTTGGCGTAAGTACAAAAGTTCAAGAAAAGAAAGATATTGATGTAATACTAAAAAAACTTTTATGTAGCAGTCCAACAAAAATTGATTTATATACAAAGGCTTTAGATTTTGTTGATTCAATATCTAAGTAAAATATTACAATATTGGGTATGTTAAGGAGTAGCTCGTCAGCTTTTTAAAATTTTTCATCATCACCACACATTGGGGAAAAATATTAAATTGATTTAAACTTGTAAATCTAGCCCACACTACGAGAGGGTTTTAGAGGGTAAATTTTAAAGCTTAAAATTTTAAGAGGGGTTATATGTCAAAAGGTATAAATACACCTAAAGGAAATAAAAAATCAAAATTTGAAGATATGGATTATCAAAATTTTCTTAAAAATTTTTTTAATGCAACTTTTCCGCATAAATTAATTGATTATATCCTAGATTTATCAGCCAAAGAGATTGCAATTTCATTATCAAAACAAATAAAAAAGTCAGTATTCGCAATAGAACACCCTAACAGATTTACAGTGTCAGAACAAAGAGCAAATATTGTTATTCACAATATAAAAGAAATACCAAATAAAAAACTTAAAATAGAGGATGTAGATTGTTTTTTAAAAAATATTCCTGCCTTAATACCGCTAACTATAATCCTTTTAAAGACACACAATTATTTGAATAAACTCAGTGCAAGGTATTCATTTATCGATTCAATAACAATAAAAATAAACAAAAAAGACCTTCTAAATGAATTGTTTGATAAAAATCTTTGCTCCGGAGGATTTATAAACGAAAAACTTAAAAATTTGTTTCCTATCATAGAACAATATTTTTATATGATTCCACAAATAAGTGAAAATTACAGAATATTCAATTATCTTTACTATATTATTGATAAAGCAATATATCAACCTGTAGAAAAATTAGAAGACCGTCTATTTATGGATATGAACACTTTATTAGATGTTTATTGTTTTTCACAAGATGACCCTTTTGAATACAATTTTTGCCATGGTATTGCAGATGTTCCAAATGTGGATGACAAAGTTTCTTATATTTTGTACTCAAATGTAGTTGTTCCAGAAAAAGAGCAGAAAAAGAAAGAAGAATTAAAAAACTATATAGATGCTTATAAAGACTACAACATATATAAGTATTGGTTTAACAAAATAAAATTCCTCGTAAAATACGCAAATAACAATATTTGTTATCAAAATATAATAAAGGATTTGCAAAGTTTGAATATCGGCATTACAGAAATGCATGATTACTCCAAAGCTATTGAATCAATATATAAATGTCCTTTGGGATTATCTGAAGATAATTGTTCATACAAATCTGGAAAATCATGCCTGCAATCTGCATACGACAAAGAAAGAAGTATTGCAAATTACATATATAAAACAAATGAAAATGTATATAGGGTATTAACTACTCTATTTAATGCAAGCTCCGATGAAAAACTGTACAATCTTTTCGAAAAATCAAATATAAAAAATCTATGTTTAGCAGTAATAAAAAACAAATACGACTATTTATCAGATAAAAACGATAAGACAATATCAAATATTTTTGCAAATTATAATGAGATATTAAAACAATATTCTGCCAAAACAGAAGATGATAATATACAATATTTATCTCATACAAGATATGATGCACTTGATGATAAAGAATATGAAGAAGAAACATTAGAAGATAAAATCATTGAAAATTTATACATTTTATACCTTAATTTTGTAAATTATGTTGAAAAGCCAAACGATAAACAGAAAATACAAATCCTTAATATTATTGAAAAATTAGACAAACTGGTTTCAAAAAAATAAATCCCGAAAAATTTTAACTTAAAAGGATTTTTTCAACACCTAGAGAAAATAGGTTTTAATGTGAATGTTATGACGAAAGAAAAAGAAAGGACAGACACATGAGACCTATTAAAACTTATGAAAAAGTTATACGAGAAATAGTAACTTTTAAGTATCTTCTACCAAAGAAGAAATTGAACCCTGTTGTTATTGGGGCAACTTTTTTAGGTAATCACTACATTGTGATATATGAAATTGATAGAAAAGAGGAAGAAAATGAATAAACGAAAGTTAAAAGAATGGTATATGGTTGTTGAAAATATAAGAGATGGATATGAATTTAAAATAAATGTACTGAAAAATGGCAGGCATGATGATTCTTACATAAGGTTTTATAAAAAAGAACTTAAACAAAATATTTCAAAATCACTATTTAACAAATTGCTAAAAAACGGATTATATAAATCAAAAGATGCAGGGAAAACCCTTAAAAACTCTTTGTGTAGTATGCACAGACTTGTAGCAAGTCTATATTATGATTGCACAGAAAAAGAAGTTCATCATATTGATAAAAATCCAGAAAATAATGAAATAACAAATCTTATACCTGTAAATGAAGATACACACTGCTTATTGGATAAAGATATTATTCCGAATAAAATTGAATCCCATAAAATTCAAAATAATTATATACAAAATACTTTTAAATTTAGAAATGTCATAACAAATAACGAAAATCTAATAAAAGATATTATGATATTTAAAGAAAAAGGTTTAAATAAAAAGCAAATTCACAGAAAAATTAAATCAAAGATTAAAAGTAAAAGAACATTACACGAAATTTTAAAACTATATTTTTACACAGGTGAATTGCTGGAACATCTTGAATATAATTACTTTCCAGTATTAAAATGCACATTCTCAAACATATGGAAAAATATAACAATTTTCGACGGTATGATAAAGAAAGTAATACAAGGATTTTAAAGCAAATTATAACGAATTATTTATATGATAAATTTATAAGATTTTTCCTTTTATAAACATTTAAAAATACACCATTATATTTATATTAAATAAAAGTATATAAAAAGAATTGAAATAGGAGATGATAAAAATGGATAATAAAATTAGTATAAATGTCACAGTACCACAATTAATATTAGTAACAGATTGGAATAAATATTTTGAGTATCCAAAGTTAGGTACACTCAGGAGGTTAATATTTGATTCAAATAAAAATGGTTTTAATCAGGTATTAAGAAGAATAAATAAAAGGGTTTTAATCAGTGTTCCTGAGTATTATAAATGGGTAGATAAAATAAATGGTATAGATTATGAAATGCAATAAAAAAGGGCTATATAAGCCCTTTTATTTTAATGGAACTATATCTAACTTATACCCTAAAGGTATAAGTATTTTTAATAATGTGTCTATCTGAGGAGCTGTTTTAGATTTTTCTAACCTTACTAAATATTCTTGTTTAATATTACATAATTTAGCAAATTCAGCTTGAGTTAATCCTTTTTCTTTTCTTATAGCAAGGATTTTACCCAATAATTCTACTTTTAAATCTATTTCTGATAGTTCTTCCTTTGAAAGTTCTAAGGATTCTTTAAAATCAGACCATTTATTTGAATATTTGTTTTCCATTTTATAAATTCCTTTCAATAGAATCTTTTATCAAATTTAATGCTTTTTCAATCTCCTTACGTGGAGTTTTTTGAGTTCTTTTCACAAAATGGTTTAAAATCATATATCTGTTATCTTGTTTATAGAAGAAGAAAAACCTATCTCTTAAAGGTCTTAGTTCATATAATTCGCCTTCTAAATGTTTTATATATGGTTCACCAATTTGTGTACCGTATGTTTCAAGAATATCAATGTACTCAACAATTTTATTAAGTTTTATTCTTGCATCTTTGGATTTTAAGGATTTTTCTTTTAATTTGTAGATATATTCTTGGCTTTCACTGTAGCCGTTTATATCTTGCCAAAATATTACTGCGTATTTCTTATCCATAATTCCTACCTTTATTATAACTAATTAGTTATAAAATTTCAATACTTAATACTAAAAATTAACTTTACTAAATAATTTTTCATTCATATCTGCAAGAACATTTGCAGTATGACCTTTGGTTAAATGTGAATATCTTTTTACCATTTGTAAAGTTTTATGCCCCAAAATTTCAGCAATTTCACTCAATGTTTTACCACTCATAGCTAATGAACTGGCAGCAGTATGTCTTAAATCGTGAAAATGGAAATTATTAATATTTGCTCTTTCTAACGCTTTTCTAAACCCTTTTCTTATATCTCTGGGGTGATTTTTGTCCATACTTGGGAATACAAATAAGCTCTCTTTTGTAACACTGTACTTGATTAATTCAGATTTTACAATATTTGTTATTGGAACACCTCTGTTTTCTCCATTTTTTGTATCCATAAAATAGAATAAATTATGTTCCATATCAACATTATTCCAAGTTAAATTTAAAATTTCACTATATCTGGCTCCTGTTGATAATGCTATTAGTACAACTAAATACAATTCTTCTGACGATTTTTTACACTCTTTTAATAATTTTGATACTTCTGTTTCTGTTAGAAATCTTATTCTTTCGTTATTCTCTTTTAATTTTCGAACTTTAAACATTGGATTTTCGTTTAGCCATTCCCAATCTCTTACACCAACTGATAAAACGGTTGATAAACATGCTAAATATCTATTTACCGTTGCATTCGAGCGAGTCATATTGCCATTTTGGGGTTTTACACTATCTTCAGAGGCTAATTCATCTCTGCATTGTGTCAATAAAGAGGTTGTAATATTTGATAAATAATATGCTCCTATCTTCTTTTTCCACCAGGTTAATTGCATTAAAAACTTTTTCTTGTCAGATTTTCTTTTCGGTAGTTCATTTTGGATATACCTATCAATTAATTCATTCAAAGTATGTTTTGTTGATTCAAGTCTACTAATACTCATTCCTCTTTTTATGTCGCTTTCCATTTGACTTGACCAATCTTTTGCATCAGTAAGCCTGTCAAAAGTTTTTGTGATTGAAGGATGACCAACTAATCTAATAGAAGCTGTATACATAAATTTATTCTTCTTTTTTGAAAATCGTTTCTTAATTTCAGCCATATATTCTACCTTCCATGCCTATTTAATTGTCGTAGATTTGTCGTAATACACCATAATTAATTATAATAAATCCCAATAATTCATAGCAAATAATAACAAATCTAAATTCTAGTATTTCTTACTATATCTACATTATAGCATATTTGTTCAAAAATTGCAATAAAAGACATAGGGACTGAAAATCCCTGTGTCCTTGGTTCAATTCCGAGTTGCGGCATATTTTTTTTGTCCTTATATAGCAAAGGTTTTAGGTAATACAGGTACCTTTTTTCAGGACATTTGGTCGGAAGTTTTTCATGTCATTGCGAGGGCGAAAGCCCGAAGCAATCCAGCTTTTGCGGATTGAATAATGTCGGAATTTGTTTGATTCAAAATGTCTGAAATGTCCGATTTTGGTAACTAAAATGTCCGTAAATTTGTACTTTTTGTCCCAATATTTGCACTCAAAAGTAGGGTTGACTTTAGCCAACCAAAATATGTCGGTAGACTGAAGTCTACCCTACGGGCTTTTTTCATATTATCCTCCTAAACTATATTTTTATTATACCATAACAAAATTATGTAGTATAAACAGTAGAATAGGTCAGGCAATGCCTGACCTATAAACTACTTGATTATTCTCTCATTTTGCGATTCAAGCATCTGCCTCATATCTTGCATGTTCAAATGCTCTAAGAGGCTCGTCAGATGAGCAAACATCACGTATGGCATCCTCAATCTCACTAACATTTTTAGCATCACTTACAATAGGGATATCTTCTGATGAAACATGTTTTTCTTTAGATACACCCAAATCTATATATGCGCGCCATCCGTATGAACGTACTGTTCCCGGGACTAAATCACTACCATATGCTCTTGGAGGAAATACTACCAGTTCAGCCTTTTTGTATTCTTTATTTGCATCAATTGCTCTCGCAAGCAGAGATTTTTTTGCATCTTGTTGTGTCTCTTTTGATAAATATTCTTTTGCATCTCCACTCAATCTGAGACCAAAATATGGTTTATAACCTTGTTGAACATTACATATCTGCATATACTTCTCCTTTCTAATCTGTATAGTAGTACTAAAATCCGTAAAAAAAATTTTTGTTAGCAAGTCAAAAAATCTCTCATATCATATAGGGCATTATAACTGGATTTTAGCCATTTTAAACTCATTTTTACAATTTGTAACAGTAAGTAGTAGTAGGGTGCGATGTTTCGCACCAAATAATTTTAATTTAAAAGAGGATTAGACATCCGTCTTAATCCTCTTTTTCTTTTAAATATAGTGCTGGCAACTAGCTATCTTCCCGGGCAGTGGCCCGCCGAGTATTTTCGCCTCAATGAGTCTTTTCGACCGTGTTCGGTATGGGAACGGGAGTTTTCCTCACGATTTGTCACCAGCGATTCTGTTTTGGCTGTTACCTAAAAGGCATACAGCAAATACGCTGAAAGTTGCATAAGAAATATAAGTGAGCCTTAACTCGGATGTTGTGTCAAGCACAACCCTCTAGCAAAACGGTACTCAATCGTTTTGCTCGGCAGAGTGAGTTGCGGCACTCCCGACCTACCAAACAAAAACACCTGTTGAAGGTGTTTTTGTTTAAAAAAAAATTAGCTTGATGTTCATGCAAAAATGTCTTTTTATGCAGTGACGTCTATAACTGCGCATACTTGAGATAATTTTCTGGTTTGGCAATATGCTCCATTACCTTTCCCACGAGGGGTTGTATTTGCTTCGTATGTATAAACAGTATTGCCTTTTATCTCTTCTTTAAGAATTGAGAAGTGATCAGGTTGGCCATCGCCATCCCAATCTAATAATGCAATCATACCAGGTTTCCCTTCCGATTTTGATACTACTTTGCCGGCTTTTTGGGCCGCACTTAAAACTCTCGCGCAGCTTGGATAATGACATTTTTTGTACCACTCAGGAAGATTTTCTTTTCCTCCGTATGCTTGTTCTATAAAGAAACGTCCGCCGTCTGCGCACCATAATCTGTTATGGAATTCGACACCTGCGTTTTTCAAAAGTTTTTTCATTTCAGCTACACCTTTACCCATATATTTTTTGCAGGAATCTACGATTCTTTGCAACATTGAGGTGTTACTTTTTGTTGTGCCTTGGGCTTTGTTTTCGCTGTCGGATGAACTTCCTCCTGATGAACCTCCTCCGGATATGCCTGATTTAGAAAAAAGAGATGGGAATAAAAACATTGGCGGCATAAATACCGGTCCCATAATAGGCATTGGACAAGGTGCTGCCATATTGCAAACTGCCATATTATTCATATAATTTGTTGCTGTAAATGGTGAATAAATCATCTCTTAATTTCCCCTTATATATATAAAGTATTTCTATGAGAAATATTTGATATACAAATCTTGCATTGTAACAATTATTTACAAATAATTCCATGTGCTCAAATGCCCAATTTTCAAGGAACTTCCGCTATATTGAAATCCATTTTTACCATGATGCATTTAAAAAAAATGTGTAAATTCGTGTCTTGTTTTGTTCGAGGTTTAATTTTTCTATGTAATAGAAAGTTGAAGCGCTTGTTACAAAAAAAGACACCCGTGAAGGTGTCTTTTTTGTATATAGTTATAGGATTATAGCAGTTGTTCTCTAACGGAACATTTTTATAAATCCGCTCAATGTTTTGCTGTTTGATTGGTAACTTCTTTTGGCAACTTTATCTCCTGAGTTTCCTTCAACAGTTGTGAATGAACCAGTTTTTGTGTTAACGCTTGTTACTATACCTGTGTGAGATTTACCGTTACGTTTTTCAATCATTATATCTCCCGGTTTTACGTTTTTAGCGATGAATAAAGATTTTGCTTTTTCATTCATGTTTTCTGTGCGCATATATTTACCTTTGCTGATTGCTTGAGATCTTAGCGTTGATACAGCCGGTGAACCAAGCCATGTAATCCCTGCTTTTTTTAGATGGTATGTTACAAAGTCTGCACACCAACGTTCTTTTCTTCCGTTTGAAAATAATTTGTTACCCTGCTTGTCATTGTTAACTTTACCAACAAATGATAATGCTCCGTTAATAAATCCTAATGCTCCAATTCCCATAATTCAATCCCCTTTCGTTTATACTCTTTATTTCCCCGTTTGTATTTCTTATGTATATATAAAGTATCTACAAGTAAAATAATTGCCCTCTAAGGGAGAATTCATTATTGCATAGAAACGTTAAAACCTACAAACGAACTGTGTTTGTAGGTTTTAATAGTCGTATTAATATTTCTTAATATTTTATATTTTGCGTGTTAAAAGTAGTGTTTATTGAAGAAACTGTTTGTTCTATCCTACTTACGAAATCAGGCTTTCCCATACCTCTTCAGGTAATTTGCCTTTGTTTTCTTTTATAAGGGCATATATTTTTTTGTAGGTTACTACGTTTTTATTTTTACCCATAAGGTAGTCATACGCATCGCCCTTACCTTTTGCCGTAAACATTTCTCTATTCGCGGCTTCTGCTTCGACTCCTTCTTTCAAGGCTTTTATCCATTCTCTTTGGAATTTTGCAAGGCTCTTTTCGGCTTTTGTAACCGCAGCTTGGGCTTTTTTGTCGTCTTTATTTTTATTTGCGGTTTTTTGCAGTTTCGCTAATTCAGCTTTTTTGTTCTTTATCAATTTTAGCCCTGCAACAAGCTCAATGTGGCGCTCGTCCAGCTGGTAATATTGCCCTTCTCCAAGGCTTTCAACTTTAAAGTTATATTTGCGGATGTTGTCTTCGACAGTTCTTATAAGTTGTTTTTTTAGACCCGGAAATGCAACATTATATTTTTCAAGATATTCGTTAATTATTCTTCTGCCTTCAATATTGGCTTCGTTGAAGTTTTGAAGATAGATGCTGATATTTTCACGTAAAAATTGTTCATATTTTTCGCCAAGTTCGTTTATAACGTCTTTTCTTGTGATTTTTTTAGTAACCGGTTTTATTTTTTGAACTTCTTCTGTTTGTTCTATTGCTTTTTTACCTTGTACGATATCAAGGAGCTCTTGAGTGGAGTATTTGTGGTCTTTATTTATATTATTTTTCTTAATTTGGTACCAGAATTTTGCAAGTTCATTATTTTTAAGAAGTTTTGAAGCGGTATATTCTTCTTCCAGTTTGTCCAAATTCTCAAAATATTTGATTGCTTGTATGTTTTTTGATTTTGCAACTGCAATTTTTTTATCAAGAGTATTCAGTACTGCTTCTATATTGCCTCTTTTTGCTAATTCTTCTTCTGAATCTTTAATATACGGGTTTGTCGGATCTTTTACTTTTACGTGACTAAGCCAGTTTTTGTGTAAAAGAATTCTTCCTCTTTCGTTTGTTAGTCTTGTGTATCCGTCAAGGGCTTTTCTATGTGTTAAAAATTCTATCAAGGCTTCTTTTTCCTCTTCACATTCAGGCATTTTAATATCTAATTTTTCTGCCCATCTGTCTTGTGATAGCATTATTGCGAATTTATTTTTTAAAACCTTTGGGTCGATAACTTTAACACCTGTAAATGAAACTGTATCGCAGCTGTTTGCTTTAATATTCAGTCCGGCACGGGTATTATAATTCGCGTTTTTTGTTGTGTATCCGCTGTAATTTTTGTGCAGATATGAAGTCGGTGTAATATACATTATGAGTCCTTTCTATTACATAATCTGATTACTTTAGCCGTTTTTATTTATTATTATTTTTTTTAAGTTGTTTTTGATAGCGTGTTTCTTTTATTTTTCTTATCTGATTATCTATATCTTCAATTTCCATATTTAAGTCATTTAGTTTGTCTTGGTAATGCCGTTTTAAATCAATAGACATCTGCGGACGAAATGAAACGTAACTTGAGATTTTGTATTGTTCTACTGCCAATTCTGTTCTGCGCGCTTGAAGCTGCTCAATTTTTACATTGTCTGATTTTGTTAGTTTTAATAAAGGTTTTTGGTATTCTGACAAAGGTATAAGCTTTCTGCCTTTCATCGGATTTGCAGCAAAGTTTAAATAACTGATTTGATTGATTTCCATGAGAATTCCTATTTTACTTATGCGTTGTATTTGTTTTAAAATGTCTAAAAATAAATTTTGCTACCGATTATTGTTTCATGTTAAAATAAGTTAAATTGAAGGAGTTATTGATGGTTTATAATTTGGAAGAATATATCGGAAAAGATTGGTGTAGTGCATTAGGTTCTGCAGCCGTTCAAGATTTAATACAGCGAATGGAAATTGTTGAAAAAAAACGCTCAGAATGTGAAGTGTTGCCGCTTGAAGATGAGGATAGCGGAGTTTTATACTCTCTAAAAGTGACCCCGTTTAACAAGGTTAAGGTCATTATTATAGGTCAGGATCCATATCCGAATAAAGAAGATGCTCATGGTTTGGCCTTTTCAAAAAAATCCGGAAATTTACCTGCGAGTTTAAAAAATATATTTGCAAAAATTAAAGATGATGTCGGGGTAGAAAATACTAACGGCAACTTGACAAAATGGGCTCAACAAGGGGTGTTGCTTTTAAACAGGGCTTTGACTTTTTCAAAAGAAGAATCTTTGGCCAAGAGAAATAAATTTTGGCTCCCTGTTATTGATAATATTATTGATAGATTAATTAATCGTAATCAGCCTCTTGTCGTTATTCTCTGGGGAAATCCGGCAAATGAAATGGAACAATTCTCTTTTGAAAAAGAGGCACAATACAAAACAAAAAAAGTGTATATTTTGCGCTCCTCTCATCCGTCAAATATGGGGAATGCAAAAAATACCGCAATTTTTGACGGAAAAATAAAATCGTTTATGGATAGTAATACATTCTCAGAATGTAACAAAATACTATCTTCTTTGGGTTGTAAAGAAATTGATTGGCATACCTAATTTATCTTGCACGGAATATAGACAATCCGTGTGAATCTGTGCTGCCTGTTTTTATAATACCTTTTTTATCTGCAATATTGTTGATATTTTTGAGGAAAATTTCAAATCTTTTACCGTATATCTTCCCTTTTAATTCTTGGTGTTCAGAGATTATTTTGTATAATTCATAAGATAAATCTTCCAGACCTTCAAATTTTTTAATTCCGTCATCAGAATATGATTGGTAATAGCCTTCAATAAAAGGTATTTTTGTTGTTTGTTTTAAATACCTATCAAGCATTTCTTCAATATATAAGATGCGGTCTTCCTCTTTTATGTCAGTCAGGTATCTTGCAGGATGTGCAATGCCGACAAGAGAATATTTTGACATTATATGAATTAGTGTATCAAAATCTCTGTCTTCTTTGCCTCTATTATATTTATCCTTTTTATCCCTTTTATAGAATTCTTTGTTTAAATATCTGTCATAAGGGTTAATACACCAGCTAAGTACATGTATTTGTACATCTTCTGCCGGAGAGTATTTGCTGTTTTTATACGCGCTAAAAATTTCAATTCCTGCTACAATTTTTAGGTTTGGATATCTGTTAGGATATTTTTCAAGAACTTTAATAATTTCTTTTGCTCCTAAAACTGTATTGTGGTCTGTGATACCTATAACCATATAGTCATCTTTTATATAACTTTGTGCATATGCTTGTGCTTTATCAAGTAATTCAGTTACGGTCATTTGCCCGTCAGAATTAGTAGTATGGTTATGTAAGTTTGCCCTAAATCTTCCGCTTTTTCTATTTTCTGAGGATGGTGTATATATCAAAGCATTTGAATTATTCTTTTTAATAAATTCCCCTAATTCTTCTTCCCCCATAAGCGGTCTAAGGTTTTCAAGTTTGTAAAACGGATTTAGTGAAGTTTTAATTATTGATTTTTTGTACTCTAAATCCATCATTGGGGAGTTTATTTTGTATCTGTCTGGGTTTAAATATAGTGCAGTTATTATAATTGAAAACAGTATTAATATTATTAATACTATTGTTTTTATTTTAAAAAATTTTTTCATATCTCTCCTTTATTTTGTAAAACCGATTTTAACAATATTTTTGTGGAATTTTTGTTCCAATTTGTCAAAGCATCTTGTAAGATTTTTTTTCTTTATGCTTTCCTCATCATCAGAAAAAAGATTAAGTTGTTCTGCTCCTTCTTCTCCAATTCTATCCAAAATTACACCGGTGCTACGATATAAAATATTAGAGTCATATATCTCTTTTAAAAGCTCTATTGCAATTTTAGAAATTTCAAGCTCAAAATCGACAGGAGCAAGTAAGTCTTTTTTAGTGTAAAAGACTCTGAAATCTTTTGTCCGCAGCATAACTCCAATCTGTCTGCATTTTGTATCGTAACTTCTAAGTTTCCGGCATGAAGTATGGATATGGCGATTGAGTTCATTTTTTATGTAGTTGAAATCTGAAGTAAAAATTCCAAATGCTCTTGTATTTTGTATTGATTTAGGGGCTTTTTCTTCATTTATAACAGGTGATGTCATTTCTCCCAAAAGTTCATGTCGCATTTCTATTCCGTGAATGCCAATTTGCTTGTCAAGCCAGTTATCGCTTTTATTAACCAGCTCTTGCGCTGTCAGTATCCCGTTTTTTTTCAGGGATATTGTAAGCCTTCTGCCAATGCCCCAAATTTCTTCTATTTTTGTATCTCTTAATTCTTTTATTATTTTTCGTTTTCCGATTAAATATATATGGTCAAAATGGGATTTACTTTTATCTGATGCAAGTTTTGCTAATGTTTTAGAAGTACTTACTCCTATTGAAACGGGTATATCTGCTTCTTGCAGGATTTTTGCTCTGAGCATTAGTGCAATTTTATAGTAGTTTTTTTTATAAAATCTTGTTAATCCGGTGAGGTCTATAAATGCTTCATCTACTGAATAAATTTGGACATAAGGGCTAAAATCTTTTAGTATAGACATAATTTGATGCGAAACTTGTGCGTAGTATTCGTGATCAGCTACAATGTAAATCCCGTTTGGGTGTTCTTTTTTTGCCATAAACAACGGTTCACCCATACGTATACCCATTTCTTTAGCTTCTTTTGCCCGAGAAATAACGCACCCCTCTGTATTAGATATTACGCAGACCGGTTTATTTTTAAGCTCGGGGTTCCTTTTTTGCTCGCATGATACAAAAAAAGAATCACAATCAACCAATGCTATAACTTTTTGTTTTGACATATAATTAGTATTCTACATATTTTTACAAAGGTCAATATGATGGATTTTTCTCGTGATATAATTTAGATGTAATTTGTCTTAAGGAAATATAAAATATGAATAGTAAAGAAATTGTAAAAAAAGCACAAGAGTCTTTAAAAGAACAATTTGAATATATGGAAGAAGTTCGCGATTATAATCAAGAGAAGGTTTTGGAGGCCTTTTATGATAATCGTGTTGCTCCTGAACATTTTTACACTGTTTCCGGATATGGTCATGATGATTTGGGCCGAGAAGTGTTAGATAGGGTTTTTGCCCAAGTTTTTAAGGCTGAAAAAGCTCTTGTCAGAATTCATTTTGCTTCCGGAACTCATACTCTTGCTTGTGCGTTGTTTGGAAATTTAAAACCGGGAGATAAATTGTTGTCTGTTGTCGGAACTCCATACGATACAATGCAGGAAGTTATTGGAACAATGGGCGATGAAGAAACAAAACGATCTTCTTTAATCGGTAATGGAGTTATTTATGAAGAGGTTCCTTTGATAGACGATAGCGATGTTGATTTTGAAGGAATAAAAAATGCTGTTGATTCTTCTACGACTATGGTGCTTATTCAGCGCTCAAAAGGGTATTCTACCCGCAAATCTTTAACAATTGATACAATAGGTAAAATTTGTGAAATCGTAAAATCAAAAAATCCTAACTGTATTTGTTTTGTTGATAATTGCTATGGTGAATTTGTTGATAAAAAAGAACCGCTGGAAGTCGGAGCGGATTTAATAGGTGGTTCTTTAATAAAAAATCCCGGAGGAGGCCTTGTAGAGGCCGGTGGTTATATTGCGGGCAAGGAACTTTATGTTGAACGCAGTGCAAACAGGTTGACAGCACCCGGAATTGGTTCTGAGGGCGGTGCAATGTTTAATCAGCACAGATTAATATTTCAAGGTTTGTTTATGGCCCCTTCTGTCGTCTGTGATGCAGTTAAAGGTGCAATTCTTGCCGCAAAAATATTTGATGAAATCGGTTATGACTCTGCACCAAAATATAACGAAAAAAGGACAGATATTATTCAAAATATAACATTTGGTAAACCGGAGTTGTTAGAACAATTTTGTCGAACAATACAATCACTTTCTCCGATAAATGCGTATGTTACTCCCATTCCGGAAAATATACCGGGGTATGAAGATAAGGTTATTATGGCCGGGGGAACATTTATAGAAGGTTCAACCATCGAACTTTCGGCTGATGGACCTATGAGGGCACCATATGTTGCCTATATGCAAGGAGGATTAACATATTCTCATGTAAAAATCGCTCTGGAAAAATTTCTTGATAAAATTCAAAAATAAACCCTTGATATCTTTGAAAAAATTGTTATAATATCAGTACTATGAGACTTAAGTTTGCAATTTTAATATTATTATGCTCTGTGTTTTTAAATTTCGGAGCTTTGTCGTATGGTGCGGAACTGGCTGATATACAGCTTGATATGCGTACCTACGATGGTATAAATGTCCCTGCGGGGATTGTTGTTTCTGCAATAAATATGCAGGAATTGTCAACAGAAACTTGTCCTGAAGGTTATAAAGTAAAATTTGTTTCTACAAATGATTTGTATGTACACGATACAAATGTAATTCCTGAAAATACCGAATTTTATGGTTATATCGAAAAGATTAATGAGCCTATTGTAGGGACAAATGCTTCCATGAAAGTTAAAATTACAAAAATGATTTTACCTGACGGATTTGAAATACCTATAAAAGGTTATTTATATTCTTCGAATGATAATGTGATAGGCGGGGAGTTGACTTCTCCCTCTGAATGGGTGAGGATGCCTCATTATCAGGGTAGATTTCAGGGGATATCTTGGAATCATCGTATTGCAACATTGCAAATTCGTCCGGGAGGCAAACGTTCGATGGGACGTCATGTGAAAGTTCCTACAGGTGAACAGGTTCTTATTACATTTGTTGCTCCGGTGGAAATTACTCATACCGTAGAGGAGTAATCCTTAATAAATTGACAAATAACTTTAATGCGCTAAAATGTATTATGTAAATGTTGATTAGGGAGAAGGTGTAGTTTCATGAAGAAAATGCTGACAGCACTAGTTGTTATAAGTGTATTAGGATGTTCGGGTGTCTTCTGTTCCCGTGCGTTTGCCATGGATAAGCCTTTGCCTGTTTACAATCAGGGTGTAACTCTTAAAAATACTATCGTAACTGTTCCTGCAGGTGTTTGTATCAAAGGAGTGTTCCTTGCTCCTGTTTCTTCCTCTTTGGCGTATACAGGGCAAGAAATTTCACTGGCATTAAGTCGCGATTTTTATTATAACGGCAACTTAATAGCTCCTGTCGGGAGTGCAGTTACAGGTACTGTAATTGATGTTGCAAGAGCAAAGCATGGCGCCTTGAATGGTAAAATAACTTTACGTTTTACACATATTATTACTCCGTCCGGAGCGGATATTCCGATTTCAGCTATGGTAAAAACAGATGATCATTCCGGTATTATATATGGTGGAATGAAATGGGACGTGTTGACAGAATATAATACAGAATCAGCAATTGAAGATGAAAGTGCAATAGCAAGAACGATAGCTCCTCCTGCTGTTTATTCTGTTACAGGCGGTAATAGTGTAATGCCTGCGCTTGGTTCCGGCGGGGGGCTTGTAAAGTCTATTTGGGACAAAGGTTCAGAGGTAGAGATTCCTGTAAATTCTCCGGTTGAGTTGATTTTAATTCAACCTATTACAACTGACCCTGCTTCATATGAAAATTAGTAGATAGGGTAATAATTTTATTTTATCTTTTTTAAAATAATATAAACATATAAAAAGTTAAGGAAAAATATGTCACTATTAGGTAAATATACAGAAAATTCAAGCAAGAGAGCAACAAAAGAGAGATATCCGAATACTTCGGAGTATAAAGAGCCGGCCGTAATACGTGAAACAAATGACGGTTCCATTTCTTTTAAAAAAGCTATGGTTATTTCGTCAATATTACATCCTGCATCTGTCTTCATTTTATGGCTTGTATTAACGATTCTTGCTTTACTGGGTATAAAATTGTCATTATTTAACCCTCCAAAACCGAAGGTAAATGATATTGAATTTGTTTTGGTAGATCACGAAGATACTCCAAGAGATATGAATACAAAAAACAGGGCTGATATGAATTCTCGTTCAGGCGGAATAAATGATCCAAAACGTCCTGTTTCAATGCCTTCAGCTCCTGCGGCTCCAAAAATTGCGACTCCTGGCGGGGGTAATCCTAAAAAATCTCTGATTGATAGGATTAAACCAAGTTCGACAGCGCAAAAGCCTCAGTCTCAGCCAAAGGCAAATACTACAACTCAAAAAAATGTTACACCATCTCCAACGGTGACTCAAGCTATACCAAAACCGCAAGCTGCTCGTCCGCAGCCGCCTACAGAAAGACCTTCTGTAAGACCTCCTATGTCAAATCCGAAAACGGTGAAAAAACCTTCAACTTCTCCGTTTAAGATTCCTGTCCCATCGGGAGGAACTACTTCAGGTCAGTACGCAACAGGCCCTATCAGTGGTTCCGGAACTTCTAAAAACGGGGGCTCTTCAGGAAGCGGAAATTATTCTCCAAATCCTTCTTTAGCTCCGGTTGGTAACGGCGGCAGCAGAACTGCTTCAAAAGGAACAGGTGCAGGTACCGGCAGCGGCTCGGGTGGCGGCGGAGGCAACGGCACCGGCGGTGGTAATCCTGGCGGAGGCGGTGGACGTCCGGGTATTGATGCCATAAAAGAACCGGATTTCGGTCCTTACATGAGAGAACTTCAACGTCGTATCAAAATGAGTTGGGACCCGCCAAAGGGTAACGAAAGTAAAAGAGTTGTTCTTTTATTCAAAATCGCAAAAGATGGTAGATTATTATCTTGCAGCGTGTTAAAGTCTTCCGGCTTGCAAAATGCAGATAAAGCGGCGCTTAATGCTGTTCATTTAGCCGCACCTTTTAGACCACTACCTGCAGAATATAAAGGACAAAGTATAGATATTCAATTTACGTTTGATTACAACGTATTTGCAGCAAAATATTAAAATTGAAATAAAGTGAAAGAGTAATACAAAAAAGAGGATAAAAAATTATGGAATTGTTAATTGAATCAATTAAAATGGACTGGCCGGTATTGTTGCCTATATTCTTGTGCTCTATACTGGTTTTGGCGGTAGTTATCAGAAAATGGTCTTTCTATCAGAAAAATCAACGTGATATTTCTATTTATATGAGAGAATTAAATAGAGAACTTCAAAATAATGATCTTAGGGCCGCTCAAGATACTGCAATGAATTGCGGAGGTGTTATAGGTGAAGTTATTGAAGAAGCTGTAAGAATATTCTCTGAACAAAAGAGTGGTTTCTCAAGATCTTTTGATATTTCAGCTGCTTTAGCTACAAGAAAACTTGAAAGTAACCTTACAATTTTAGGTACAATCGGTGGTGTTGCCCCGTTTTTAGGTTTGTTTGGTACTGTTGTAAGAATTCTTTTAACATTCAACATATTGGCTGACGCAGGAAATCAGGCTGCAACTGTTGCTTCAGGTATCGGTTCTGCGTTGATTGCTACTGCTTTCGGTTTAGGTGTTGCGATTGTAGCTGTTATTTTCTTCAACTCTTTCCAATCAATTGTTAAACATTTTGAAGATGATTTTCAGTTAATAAAATTGTTATTCTTAAGTTTCGTTGATTCTGAGGGCCAAGCACAATCAAAATATTCAACATCAAAGGTTAACTTATAATAGGTAATAAAAATGGCGTTTGGTAATAATAAACAAGGTAAAATATTTTCTGAAATAAATATTACTCCGTTGACGGATATTTTCTTGGTACTTTTGATTATTATGATGGTTGTAGCTCCGTCATTCCAGTCAAATGATACTGCTGTTGATGTCCCGGAAATTAATAACGGTGTAAATATTGAAGAAGCTAAGGTAACTGTTTCTGTCACTCATGATGGTGCGATGTATGTAAATGGTGAACCTGTAAGTGCTTCAGAATTAACTGATAAGCTTGTTGCTCTAAAGACTGATGAAGAAAAGCAGGAAGTTATAGTTAAGGCAGATAAAAATATTAAGAGTGCAAAAATAATGGATATTATGGATTGTGCTCAAAATGCTGAATACCAAAAACTTATTGTTGCCGGTGAACCGTTGAATAAAAAAGAACAAAAAGAATTGGAATCAAATGCTTCAAGAAGAAGTATTGAAATCCCAACGGAGGAAGAATAATGAGAAAAACATTTAATGAGATAAATATTACTCCGTTAACGGATATTTTCTTAGTTTTACTTATCATAATGATGGTTGTTGCTCCTTTGCTTGACCAACAAGGTATAAGTTTAACTGTTCCTGAAAATGTTGAAGCAGAACAGATAGAAAAAGAACCTCAAATATTAACGGTGTACGTTACAAAGGCAAATAAATATTTTATAAATAATGAAGAAATTGAGGCTGCCAGCCTTGGGGATGTTTTAACTAAAGAGATGCCAAATTATCCTGACGGTATGCTTATTCGTACAGATGGTGATGCGACACACGGTACTGTTGTTACACTTATGGATAAAGCCAGAAGTGCAGGTGTAAAGGCTATTTCAATTGACAAAATGTAAAAAAAATAACCGGTTATTAAACCGGTTATTTTTTCTTTCTAGTATATTCTGTTTTCTTTTGTTTTTGGCGTAACTTTTAGTTGATAGTTAATTTCGTCTGATGAAATATAACTTCTTAAAAGTTTATCATAAGTTCTATCCAGTGATACGAAACGGTCTCTGATTCTTCCCGGCCATTCAATATCATCTTTTACTAAGAATTTTTCGCCAATTGCTATTTTGTATTTTTTATTCAAATTAATTGGTTCAAATTCGTTAGTAATGTTGTTTCTTACTTGAATTGCATCTGAGAAGTCTTTTTTAGACTTACCTTCAACAATATCAGAAATAAGAGTTCTGTTTATTTTGATATCTGACCATTGAATAAGAGTATTACGTTTAGGGTTCTTGAGGTTACTTTTAATGTTTTCTGTTATGAGCCCTACAAGTTCTTCACCGCTGAGTGCACCAATTTTTACATTTGATAGGTCTTCACTTACCCCGTCGAATATTTTCATTATTGCCAGATTATTAGAACCGTTCTTGAGGCCGCCTCTTATAATTGAGGATTGTATACCTACGATGACGTCGTTTTCGCCGGTAAGTTTTCTAACACTTCTTTTTACTGCGCTTGTCAAATAATTCGCGAGGTAACTGTTTTTACTTCTTACTTCAAGTTCATTATAAGGAAGTTCAGCTTCACTGCCTGAAATATCTGTTACGCTAACAAGAGGTTTTAAGTCTTCGGCAAGTAATTCTCTCATGTGAGTATTTATTGGGTTTTTGTCTAATTTTTCAGTTGATGTTGCTTTTGATACGTATGTATTAACTTCTTTTTCCAAGTCTCCGTCATCATCAAATTTCAAAGAGAAAGCCTTAATAATTTCGTTATCTTTTCCCAAAGAATCAATGTTTGTGCTGCCGATTAGCGAGGTCAAGTTTTTATGGTCATGACCGTTTAATATTACGTCGATTTCAGGAACGTGCTTTTTAATCATTTTAGAAATAGGTGCTCCTGTGTGTGACATAACAATTACTGCGCCTTTAGGGTTTTCTTCTTTGAATTTTTCTACTTCTTCTTTTACTGCATTGAATGTATTCAATAGATCTTCTTCTTTTAAATTTGCGTCTTTTTTATTGCAATCATCAAAGAATCTCATATCTTTTAAAAGTCCCGGATTGTAGAATTTCATACTTGGGATTGTTACCCCCAGAAGTAAAACTTTATGTTCTAAGTACGGGTTCTTATCGTCAGGAATTGAATATACTTTGGATTTTGTAACTTTGTCTGTTTTGTTTAATACTTTTTGAATTCCAGGAGAGTTTTCTACATCAACGTTTGTGATGAGGGTATTCATTTTAGCTTTTCTCATAACGTTGTACATAAATGAGTCGCCGGCGTCTAAATCGTGGTTACCCATGGTGTAAACAGTATCAAATTTTGCATCCTTTCCTGCTTGCTTGCGTACAAAATCTATAAATTGATTTAATATTGAAAATTGTAATTTCCCGCTGCTTGCATCCGGATCTGTGATAAATCCGTTTTTAGACGGGTTTATAAACCAGTCCCCGTTGATTGCTAATAAATTTAAAGTGCTGTCTTCTTCTGCTTTTTGAAAAATATCTTTTTTATTATTCTCTACTGTTTGAGCAAGTAACGGCCAGGTTAAAAAATTACCGTGGTTGTCTGATGTTGCAAGAATATTTAACTGTGCCGCTTTGAATGAAGGGCTGTACCCCTGTATTGATCCAATCATAATTTCCCCTTTCTTAATCTAGGATGCTATTCTATTGTATCTCAAAAACATGTAAAATACGTGTTTGTTATATTAAAAACCCTAAAAATAAAATTTGCCAGTAAAGTTTTGTTACAAAAAATATTACCTCGTCTCGCAAATAAATCATTTCGCTCACATCCGCACTGCGCAAAATCCGCCGAACGCAAAACGGTGTTTTCGATGCTGACAAATCAATAAAAAAGAGCTGAACAAAAAAGTTCATCTCTTTTTTATTTGGCCCCGCGCGATATTACTGCGCCTCGCCTTAAACGCCACCACCTCCAATTAGCCTGAATATTCATTGCAGGCATAATTGTCGGTCTTTCGCCTTCGGCTCATGGCTCTGCTCGGCTTGTCGAACGACAACAAGGTTTCACCTTGGGCGTTCTCTTCTTTAGCAGAACAATAAAAAAGAGCTGAACAAAAAGTTCATCTCTTTTTTATTTGGCCCCGCCGCGATTCGAACGCGGGCAAGACGCGGTTTAGGAAACCGCCGCTCTATCCTACTGAGCTACGAAGCCATAAGCGTTTCAGACACTCAATATTTTCCTGTGTCCATTCTGTGTCCATTTTATAACAAATTTGATAAAATTTCCATAGCAGATTTACTTCTTTCGGAAGAAATAGAAAGATAATGTTATGTCGTACTGTCATCGCTATGTTTAAATGTTTATATCATTAAAACCATTGTAGATAATGTCGTCTATGGTAGAAATGTTTGCAATATAATCACCATTTTTATCTTTTGCTTCTATAATTTTTTTAACTTGTTCTGGTTTTATCCCGCAATTGTACATCTCTTGTGCAATGTATTTTATGTTGTTTATATTTTTAAATAGTTGATTTTCACAAGTTTTTGATGCCATCATCATTTCATCCATTATGGCCAGGGTTTCGCTATTTAGACCGTATAGAAGATTATTATATATGCAGTCAATAATTTCATCAGATTCAGATTCATATTTTAGAATTCTTTCCGATATTTCTCTGTCTTTGCCGCTTAAGGCTCCCAATGATTCTTGAATTTCTCTTTCTTTTTCTGCTTTTTGTTGTTTACGGTATTCTATAATTTTTTTCTTTTCATAATTATTTTCAACATCGCGTTGACACATTACAGAGTCATATTCGTCAAATGTTAAAATTTTATAATTTCCATTTTCATCATATCCGAAGTATTCACCAGTAGATTTTTCCCCTCCTATTATCATCCCGTTTTTGTCATAATATATGACTCCGGATTTGCCATTGATTTTATATTTTATCACTCCGGGGGATTGATTGCGGATTTCGTTTGTAGGGTTTTTGCGTATATAGTCAATATCTTTATAAAAATCGCTGATCAGCTTTGATGTTTGCAATGATTCATTTAAAATTTTTGCAATATTTGGGAACATAATTTCTTCAAGTTTTTTCCCGGGGTACATTTTAAGCAGTTGTTCATTATTACTTATTTGAAATTGTATCTCTGTGCTGCTATTCTCCATTTCAAACATCCATTCAGGCATTCCATAGCTGATTAAAAGTTTTTTAAATTCCGATGAAAATTTTGACATGTCCCCTTCTGATGCTACGGCGATAAATTCTTGAGGATTGTTATACGCATATTTTACATGATTAGGACGAATTCCGGATTTCAGAAATTCTTCTCTATATTTGCAGTTATCAAAATCTATTTCTTCACTTATTTCCCAAATACCATCATCTCGCAGTTTATTAGATTGTTTTTTTACTATAACCCCGTCATCAACGCTATTTAGTTTTTTTGTATCATTGATGTGTGTCATTTCGTGGCGTAAAATATTTTGTACAGTGTAAGGATAAAGACCATCTATATCTATTTTTGAATTATTAAAATGTGCTATTCCTGCGGCTGCACTCATACCATAAGCTCTTTTATTATTGACATAGTCTGCTTTGGCCGCAGTGAAATCTAAAACAGCAGGGAATTTAGCTCTTTCCCCTCCAAATCGATACCACTGTGCAAATTCATCATTTATAAGTTTAAGTGTATTATAACTATCATTGTATTCTATCATTGCTGGTAAAAATACTTTTGTTCCATATTTTTTGGCAATTTCTTTACATTGTAGTTTTATGTTTTGAGGAATATTTAAGTTATTTAAATATTCATTATATTTTCTGTTTGCAAATTCAATCATATGATAATCTTGTAGATGATTTGTGCGATTGGTTACATAATCATTAATACAATTAGCAGAACATTTTTCACATAATTTCATTAGGATTTCTAGTTTGTGACCTTGCCTATAGTCTTCAGTTCTTTTTTGTATATCTTGTTTAAATATAATTGCTCCTTGTTTTATTAGTTTTGCAAGTTCAGGATCTTTAATGTATTTCAAGTAATTACGTCTGTTGGTGTACCACGAGCCGTGTTCTCTTTCTCCTTTGTAACGAATCAGATCATCATTAACTGTTACAACAGTTTTTCCATATTGTTTTAATTCGTTCAAAATTTCTTCAGTATCTATGTTTGCATTAAAAGTATTGCGAGAATTATCTTCTTTTATTCCCCCGCCGAACGATATATCTTTATTCCATTGTAAAAGGTGTTTTTGCGTTGTACTTGCTCTAAAATCATTTCGAGCATAAAATTTTAAAACATCTTTCGTTGGAATTGCATATAATCTTATATCGTTATAATAATATTTTAGACCGTCAAGCATTGCTGATGCCCCTCTTTTGTATTCAGGGTAAATTTTGTGTGCAGAATCTGGATGTGACTGTATATATTCTATAAATGCACTATCATCATCTTCTGATGTTTCTATTTCACATACGGATATAATCTTTTCAGGATCCAAATTTTCGAAATTGTCATTTTGTGATGTTATAGCATAAAATCTGTAATCCAATCTGTATTCCTCTTCTTCTGACATTTCTTTTGCTTCTGAGTATATACTCGTTATCAAGTTTGCATTAGTCCAGTTTTCAGACAAATTACTCAATGCTTCAATATCTTTTTTGTTATCTAAGTCTATTTCAACCATACTAACTTGCTCTTGCCTATAACTTTTGTCCTCATTATTTAATTTCATGACAGTAGGACAATATTTCATAGGGTGAGCCTGAAAACTTAATTTTGGGGTAATATTTATATTCATAGCATTTATTTAAAAACGCATAAAATATTTTTTTGCTACTAAGAAACAATACCTTGCATGTCTATATATCCGCTATAACCAAAATTAGCAAGCTCTTTAACAGAATAACATTTCCTGATAACTCCGTCGTTATTGTTCATTTCAACAATTTCTCCGGCTTTTTGAGCTCCAATGGTTGAATCGTTTTGATTTATATATCTTTCAAATTTGCTATCAGACTTAGCTTCGTTTGCGTTACCCTCTATAACCCAAACGAAATATTCCCCGGTTTTTTGGTCTTGGGTTACTCTTTCAATCATGCCTATATGACTTCCTTGTATTTGTTTATTACCTACATTTGTCTTGGCATAATAACTGCCTTTCCAGATAATCAAGTCCCCTTCTTTCATCCTTTTTTTAGGGTCTTTTAATTGTGCTCTGATTTGACTCTCTCTTGTAGCTCTGTCTTTGTCTATCGTATTTGCTCCAACATCCGCTTTTTGAATTGCTTTATATCTTCCGTTTTTCTTACCCCATTCTACATATTGTGTTACTCTCGGCCAAGTTTTATCTATGCCGAATTTTTTTAGCTTGTCTCTTCCGACGGATTTCTCAAGAGCAAAACTCACGGTGTATGAACACCATTGATGCCCGGGATTTCCTTTTGTTATATCTGACGGCGCTTTACCATTGATTTCGTGACGCCCTATTAAACCATTCATGTACTCCCCAAAGCTCGTTCTGTGCATGACTTTTTTAGTGTTGTAGCCTATTGTTTTTGGGCTAAAAGAGGCAGGATCTCCCGCTCCTGTAGGTGTTTCTGGTGCAAAAGTTTTTATTCTTGAAATTCCATTTGTACGGTTTATATTCATACCGTAATTATTTCCGATTTGATCCATAGTTCTACCTCTATATATTCTTTCCTTTTTCATCATCGGCTCTTTTATATATTTTCTTTAATGTTTTTTTTCGAATATTAAGAATAATTAATATATTTAAAATTTTTTTTGGGGTATAATAGCTCTGTAAACAAAAAGGAAGTGATTAGTTAAACGCATTAAGATAGAATGCGAGAAAGAGAAAGGGTAATTTATGAAACCTGAAACAAAAAGTTTCCAATTGGAAATAGGCGGTAAAACTGTTACCGTAGAAACAGGGAAGTATGCTCAATCAACTAATGGCTCTGTAACTGTTAGATGCGGTGATACAATGTTATTTGTACATTGTGTTGTATCAAAAGAACCAAGAGTTGGTATAGATTTCTTCCCATTATTAATTGACTATGAAGAAAGAATGTCTGCGATAGGCAGAATCCCTGGCGGATACAACAGATCTGAAGGGAAAGCAAGTGACAAAGCTATTTTGGTTTCTCGTTTAATCGACAGACCAATAAGACCGCTTTTCCCTAAAGGATATAGAAACGATATTCAAATCGTTGCTCAGTTATTCAGCTACGATCAAGAAAATCAACCTGATACATTGGCAATGCTGGGCGCTTCATGTGCTTTGATGCTATCCGGTGCTCCTTTTGAAGGGCCTATTGGTGCTGTAAGAGTATCACGTGATGCTGACGGCAACTTCATCGCTAATCCAACTCACAAACAAGCTCACGAATCTGATTTAGATATCGTTGTAGCTGGTACTCATGATAGTGTAATTATGGTTGAGGCAGGATGTAAATTCGTTACAGAAGATGATATTATGAACGCTGTTGAATTTGCACAAGGTGAAATAAGAAAACAATGTGATGCTCAAGTTGAATTTGCAAAACTTTGCGGAGTTGTAAAAGAAGAATTTACAAATCCTTATGATACTTCAAGAATAGCTCAAATTATCGAAGAAACTGCTCACGATATGATTTTTGATGCTTATCACAATTTCGACAGAGAATACAGACAAAATAAATTGGAAGAAGCTAAAAAGCTTGTAAAAGAAAAAATCGATGCTCTTCCTGAAGATGATTATATTAAACAAATCATTGAAGAAACAGGTATTGACTTTGTTGCAGAAGAATTTAAAGCTGCAGAAAAACATATTATGCGTGCAATGATTCTTGATGAAGGCGTAAGAGCTGATGGTAGAAAACCAACCGAAGTTCGTCCTATTTGGTGCGAAGTTGGTGTTATCCCAAGAGCTCACGGCAGTGCGGTATTTACAAGAGGTCAAACTCAAATTCTTTCGGTTGCAACGTTAGCAGGCCCTGCTATGAAGCAGGAACTTGACGGAGTTGACCCTCAAACTGAAAAAACATATATGCACAAATACATCTTCCCTGGATTCTCAGTTGGTGAAGTAAAACCTCTAAGAGGACCTGGAAGACGTGAAGTCGGACACGGAAACTTGGCAGAACGTGCTAATATTCCTGCATTACCAAGTCAAGAAGAATTCGGTTATACAATCAGAGTAACATCAGATGTATTAGAATCAAACGGCTCTACTTCTATGGGTTCAACATGCGGTTCTTCAATGGCATTGATGAACGCAGGTGTTCCTGTAAAATGTATGATTGGTGGTGTTGCAATGGGTATGATTAAAGAAGACGGTTATGAACCTGTTGTATTAACTGATATCCAGGGTATTGAAGATTTCTTAGGTGATATGGACTTTAAAGTAACCGGTAATGACGACGGTATCACCGCACTTCAAATGGATATGAAAGCAAAAGGTATTCCGAATGAAACATTGCGCAGAGCATTATTCCAAGCAAAAGAAGGAAGATTACATATCTTAGGTAAAATGAGAGAAGTAATCACTGAACCGGCTAAGGAATTATCTCCGTTCGCACCAAGCATAACAACAATGACTATTCCGGTTGAAGATATCGGAGCAGTAATCGGGCCTGGCGGAAAACAAATCAGAGAAATTATAGATGCTTCTGGTGCAGAAATTGATATTCAAGATAACGGCATTGTTACAATTACTTCTAATGACCAAGAAGGTGCAAAAATTGCAATGAAGATGATTAATGATATTACATTCAAGCCTGAAGTCGGTATGGTTATAAGAGGGAAAGTTGTAAGAATTATTCCTATCGGTGCTTTCGTTGAATTAGGCGGAGGCAAAGATGGCATGATTCATATTTCCCAAGTATGTAATGAAAGAATTGATACAATTGAACCTCATTTAACTATCGGTCAAGAAGTTATTGTTAAAGTTGTAAAAATAGATGAAAAAGGTCGTGTAAACTTGACTTTAAAAGGGGTAACCGAAGAAGATAAAGCTAAATGTATAAATTAGTTTATAAAATATTAAAAAGCCGTCTGCTTGCTAGCAGACGGCTTTTTATTGACAATTTTGCAAAAACATAATAGCATATTCTGTGGAATTAAAAAATGAGGAGTTAAGTGTATGAAAAAATTTTTAACGTTGTTGTGCGCAGGAATAATAATTTCAGCTTGCAGTTGTGTGTTTGCAGAAGAAATTGAAGTTGTAGTCACACCGGAACCGACAAAAGCAGAAAAAATTCTTGAAACTGTTTCAACAAAAACAGAAGCAGGTGCAAAATCTGCTGCATCTCATGTAAAATGCGGTTCAAAGAAAGCGGCTGTATTTATGAAAGATAAATCTATTAAGGCTGCCGATAAAACAGGAAAAGCATTGAAAAAAGGTGGGAAAAAGGCTAAAGATGCCACAGTTAAGGGCGCTAAAAAAGCTACAAACTTTACAGCACGCGGTGTGAGAAAGTCTGCTCAAAAATTAGAAAAAGGTGCTGAAAAAGTTATTGAAAAAACTGATAAAAAGCCGGAATGTAATTGTGAAAAAGTAGAAGTTGTTCCTGCTGAAGTTGAAGTCTCTCAACCTCAACAAAGTGAAGAATAAATGATTTTATATAGCAAAAAGCCTCTTTAATTGTATTAAAGAGGCTTTTTTTTTGAATAAAAGTTTATTGCATCAAATGTTGATTTCTGAGTAAAAATAAATGACTAATGTTGTTATTTGAAATATATTTAACCAGTTCACCGGGTTTATTAGAATTGTATTCGCATATTACATGTATAATTTGTTCCATTCTCATATCATCTGATAGTTTTTTGTCTATTATGGAACGAGCGGCTCCGCCGTAGTTATTCTGAATGAATTGTGATAGCTCTGAACGGAAATTCTTGCAGTTGTCATCTTTTACTTGAACCATCAATGATAGTGCTCCCAATAAAATAGAGATTTTTATATCATCTTTTTGTTTAGGGCTATATTGCTTAAGAGTGCTCATCAATTCTGTAACAATTTTGTTTGTTTCGGAATTTGAAAGAGGTTTTCTGTATTCATTGTATTTTTCGTTTATGTTATTTTTGTCTATTATGCCTTTAAGTTCTTTTTCTTTTATTACATCGTCTATATTTCCAAAGAGAACACCTATTCTTGTATCATAGTATAATTCCTGTACAGTATTTATGTCGTGTGTTTTGCTGAAATATTCGTGCATTAATGCTGTAATAGCGGCATTTGTTTCTTTTGAAAATTTGTTTTGAAATTCCTTGTCTTTTTTTGAAATAGTTATTGCTGTTTCTTCAGGCGTGAATATGTGTTCGTCAGGTATTGGGACTTCTATTTTGGTATAATGTTTTATCAATGATAGTATGTATTTCACATCAAGATTATCATATGTGTATTTTGAGTATTTTTGTATCCATGCTTCAGGTACCATATCCCCAAATCTTACTTTTGCAATTTCTTTGTACACATCCTTAGGATCAAATATTAGATTATATTCATTCCCATCGATTTCAAATTTGTATAAGCTGGCATTATATTTTTTTAATAAATCATCTAATTTATTTCCCAGTTCTTCATATGTTGTGATGTGTTTTTCTGATTTTATTTCAGCAGGATTTTCTTCTGCTTTTACTTCATCAAGTTCTGCAAATAGATCTTCATAATACTTTTGTTTTTCTTCATGTTCTTTTTGTGCAATTTCTCTGTTTGATTTGATAGAATTTGCATAATCAAGTAATTCTTTGAAGTATTTATTTTCACCATCTGCGCCATATAATTCAAAGAATAGTTTAATTGTGTCACTCATGATAATAGATTGTAATTCTTTCATATCTGGGTGTTCTTTCCAGTATTCTTGCATTTTTTTCTTTTGAGATTTTGTTGTTGCTTCATAATTATTGAAGAAATCTCTCATTTCGTCTGATGCGTGAATTCTGTCTAATGTAATACTCATTATTGGGCCGAGATATTTGCATACAAAATTGATTTCTTTTTCTTCATTTTTATTTCGGTGTTTTCTTTTTATTTGTTTTTCTGATTCAGTAATATTTCCGCCTGAATTAAATATAGTTTCTGTAATTCTTTGAATTTCGTGGTCCGGAAGATTGTGGGTTGGTTTTTCAGGGTATATTTTCCCCCTTTTTTCAAGAGCATCGTAAATTGATCTTTCTCTTTGTTCGTTTCCATTTATTCTGGATTTAATATTTTTTCTGGGTTTGTGTATGAAAGGAAATTCTTCTCTTGTTGCAGTGAGTGATTTCCAAAAGCCATTATTAGGATAGCCTATACCGAAATTTTTGATTGTTGTATAGTCAATATCGGCGATATCTTTATAGTATTCAGAAATATCTTTTTTGAAATCCGGTACGATTTCTTTCATACTTTTGCATTCTACATAAATTTTCTTTAATAAATACATCCCTAAATCATCCGAACCATCTTTAAAAAGCGGATGTTTATCATCTTTTAGGAGCATAATATCTCCCAAAGCTCCTGATCTGAAACTTTCATAATTTACGTCGTGTAAATTTTGAAATAAGGGTTCTTCGGGGTACATTTTTTTCACTTGTTCTAAAGATTTGGCTTCTTTTATATCTCCGTATACAATACTCATCATTTGTGCCGGAGGAATATTTTGTCTATCTTCATAATCTTCATTTAAGTAATTCTTCATTGTAATAGGCATACCTTTTTGGTTGAATGGCTGAGCATAGAAGTTTGCCGGAGTTCTGAAAAGTCTTGCTCCAAAATTAATATTATAATCCATATAGGCGTGCGGTTTATATTCTTTGATTTGTTCTTGTTGTACCCCTACTGTGCCTGTTGTTTCTGTTTCTTTTAGGGGATTATGGGGGTAACTGTTATACTTAATAAAATCGATTTTGTTAATATTCATTCAAATTCTCCTATTATTTTCAATATTTATCAATGGGCATAAAAAAATAATTTGCTGTAAAAAATGATAAATTTTACAAATGTTTATGATAATATGTCTATGTAAATACAAAAATTGGGGATAAGAAGTATGAGTGAAGTTATAACTATTGGCAGCGCTACTATGGATGTATTTGTTGAATGTGATGATGCCGGAGTAATGTCTGTTAGGTTAAAAGATAAAAGTGCGGATTATATGAGTTATCCGTATGGCGCAAAGATGGAAATTACAAGCTTTGCAACTCAAGTTGGCGGAGGCGGAGTTAACACTGCGGTTAATTTTGATAATTTAGGATATGATACTTGTGCAATTTTCAAGGTTGGAGATGATATTTATTCTCAAGGATTATTTGATTTTTTCAAAACAAAAGGTGTAAAATTAAATTCTGTAATTCAAGATAAAAGCGATTCTACCGGTTTTTCAATTATTCTTGTAAGTTTTGAAGGCGATAGAACAGTTTTGGCACACCGAGGAGCAAATGCTCATATAAAGAAATCTGAAATTGATTTTGACGCTATTAAAAATGCAAAACTATTATATATAGCTCCTTTGAATGGAGAAAGTAACCGCGTTTTGGATGATATTGTAAAATTTGCGAGAGAAAATGATACAAGAGTATGTTTTAATGCAGGAACTACCGGTATTAAAAAAGGTTTTAATTATTTGAAAAAGATACTTGAACTTGCTGATGTTGTTGTAATGAATAAAGAAGAAGCATCTATGGCTACAAAAATTAATCTGCGTCCAGATACAAAGGATGTGAAGTATTCAAGTGAGTTGATTCATCCGGACTTAAAGGAAATGTTTAAGAAATTAAAAGTTTCTGATTATCAGGTAATTGTTATCACAGACGGAAAGCACGGTGCTTATGCTTATGATGGTAAAAAGTATTATTATTGCCCTGTTTTCTCCGGCCATGTGGCTTCTACTCTTGGCGCTGGTGATGCTTTTGCTTCTACTTTCTGTGCAGGGCTTGATAAATTTGACTTAGATATTTCTAAAGCATTAGTCGCAGCATCAATAAATTCATCCGGCGTAGTTTCGGTCTTTGGAGCAACTCAAGGGTTATTGACGTTTGATGAAATTCAAGCTCGCATGGTGCAAAATCCTGATTTTAAAGTGCAAACCATTGATGCATAAAAAAAATGAACTTTTCAAATTCTGTTTCGTTTTTATAGTGTAGATAAAATAAGGAGACTATGTTATGAGCGATGAACAAAAAAAAGTAGAAGATTGTAAAAAATGTGAATGCTGCAAATTGGTTTGTAAATTTTTCTTTTTATCCGGTGCGGTATTTTTTGGTACATTGATGGCTTTATTATTTGCCCATGCACTTTTGAAACCAAATTGTCCGCCATGTCACGGCAAAATGATGGGACCGCATCGTCCTGGTATTGAAAGACAGATGCCACCTCAGATGATAGAGCATAGAGGGCAAATGCCTAATTTCAAAATGCATCCCGGTCAAATGAGAATGCATAAAAGACCTGATGTTCAAGGGCAAATCCCTCAAGAAGGAAGACTAATAAAATAAGGTGTCATGCAAGACAAATAAAAAAAGACCCTGCATTTAGAATGCAAGGTCTTTTTTTTATCGTATATTATGCTTTTTTAAGTATTGTATATGCTATTGCGATAATCAGTGAAGCTAAAAAACAGCTGCCAATATTATCAAAATGGTATTGAGGAATAAAATATGACACAGCATATAAAA
>Ga0256404_1003344_pt1 | contig 32966 bp, 25 predicted proteins | sample RumenRJG_01DNA_FD_185990 | JGI IMG/M metagenome (GOLD analysis project Ga0256404, IMG submission 185990) | Bovine rumen microbial communities from Lethbridge, Alberta, Canada - RJG_01 | ecosystem: Host-associated > Mammals > Digestive system > Stomach > Rumen | place: Canada: Alberta | collected...
TAAAAACCGAATTTGTTCTTTATTTACGGAAATAAATACTTTTTGTATTTTTTTAAGTTATTTTATATTTTTGTTATATTTCTGTTACTTTTATACTACTTTTTGTAGTATTTTCTTACGGAAATATAGGGTTTTAAATATTACTTGACATTAAATTATTTTAGTCATATACTATATCTAAATAATAGGAAAAGGAGGTAAAAGATGAGTAATATGATAGAAATAAGGTGGCATGGTAGAGGTGGTCAAGGTGCTAAAACAGCATCATTATTACTTGCAGATGCTGCATTTAATACTGGTAAATATATTCAAGGATTTCCTGAATATGGACCAGAAAGAATGGGAGCACCAATTACTGCCTATAATCGTATTAGTGATACGCCAATTCGTATTCATAGTAATATTTATGAACCAGATTACGTAGTTGTAGTAGATGATACACTTTTAGAATCAGTTAACGTTACAGCTGGTTTAAAAGAAGATGGTGCTATTGTTATAAATACAACTAAGTCAGCAGAAGAACTAACACCTTTATTAAATGGCTATTCTGGTAAAATCTATACAATTGATGCAAGAAAAATTTCTGAAGAAGCTTTAGGAAAGTATTTTCCAAATACACCCATGCTTGCAGCTATTGTAAAAGTTTCTAATGTCATGGAAGAAGATGCTTTCTTAAATAATATGAAGGAATCTTTTGCACATAAATTCGCAAAAAAACCAGAAGTAATTGATGGTAATATGAAAGCTTTAAAACTTGCACTAGATAGTATTAACTAGTGAATTTATGAAAATCAAAAGAAAGGAGCAGTTATGTCTGAAGTAAAAATAAATAAAGATTCTAGCTATGAAGAGTTAACTGTAGGTGGAAACATTTGTGATGCCGGAAACTCTTTAAACTTTAAAACTGGGGATTGGAGAAGCGTTAAACCTATCTTTTTATCAGATAAATGTAAACAATGTGGACTTTGCTTCCCTGTTTGCCCTGATAATGCAATTCCAGTTGGAAAAGATTTAAAAAGATACGATTTTGATTATGATTATTGCAAAGGATGTGGCGTTTGTGCTAAAGTATGCCCATTTAATGCAATAGAAATGAAAGAAGAATAATAAAGTTCCCATTGGGGAAAAAGAAAGGAAGGATAAAATTTTATGGGAATTAGAGAACGTTTAAGTGGGAATGAAGCTTCTGCTGTTGCTATGAAACAAATTAATCCTGATGTTGTTGCTGCATTTCCAATTACTCCATCTACTGAAATACCACAATATTTTTCTACTTTTGTTAGTAATGGCACAGTAGATACAGAGTTTATTGCTGTTGAAAGTGAACATAGTGCTATGAGCGCATGTATTGGAGCAGAGGCTGCAGGTGCAAGAGCTATGACTGCAACTTCTTCAAATGGTTTAGCTTTAATGTGGGAGATGATTTATATTGCATCTTCTTTAAGACTTCCAATTGTTATGCCTCTTGTTAATAGAGCTGTATCTGGACCTATTAATATACACAATGATCACTCAGATGCTATGGGTATTAGAGATAGCGGATGGATTATGCTATTTTCTGAAAATAATCAAGAAGCCTATGATAATATGATTATGGCTCATAGAATAGCAGAACATAAGGATGTTTTACTTCCTCTTGCTGTATGTCAAGACGGATTTATTACATCACATTCAATTGAAAATATTGAATTAATAGAAGATGATAAAGTTAAAGCATTTGTTGGAGAATATCATCCACAACATTATTTATTAAATAGTAAAGAACCTATTTCTGTTGGTCCAATGGACCTTCAAGCTTATCTTTTTGAGCATAAGTTTGGACAAGCAGAAGCTATGAGAAAAGCAAAAGAGGTTATTCTAGAAGTTTCTAAAGAATTTGAAGAAATGACTGGTAGAAAATATGGATTATTTGAAGAGTATAGATTAGAAGATGCAGATATAGCAATTGTATGTATGAACTCAACAGCAGGAACAACAAAAGATGTTGTAGATAATTTACGCGAGCAAGGCATTAGGGCAGGTTTATTAAAACTAAGAGTATTTAGACCATTCCCAGCAGAGGAAATCGCAAAAGCACTTTCTAATGTTAAAGCAGTTGCAGTATTGGATAAGGCAGATTCTTTAAATGCTGCAGGTGGTCCTCTATTTACAGATGTTACATCTGCTATGTATGTAAATAAATGCACAGTTCCAACTGTTTCTTACATTTATGGAATTGGCGGAAGAGATACCACTACAAAGGATATTACAAAAGTTTATACTGATTTACAAGAAATAGTAAGTACAGGAAACATTGATAATCCTTATCGTTATTTTGGTTTAAAGAGAGGTGATAAATAATGGCTTATAATTTAAAAGAAGTAGTTGCAAATAAACCTGCAGTTTTTGAAGCAGGACACAGAATGTGTGCAGGTTGTGGAGCACCAGTTGTTGCAAGAATGGTTATGAGAGCACTTCATGAAGGTGACCATGCTGTTGTAGCAAATGCTACTGGTTGTATGGAAGTTTCAACTTGTATATATCCATATACATCATGGAGCTCATCTTTTATACACACAGCTTTTGAATGTGCCTCAGCTACTTGTTCTGGAGCTGAAACAGCGTATAGATCAATGTTAAAGCAAGGAAAATTACCACAAGATGAACATTTTAAATTTATAGCATTTGGTGGAGATGGTGGAACTTATGATATAGGACTTCAAAGTTTATCTGGAGCTATGGAGAGAGGTCATAATATGACTTATGTATGCTATGATAATGGTGCATACATGAATACTGGTATTCAACGTTCTTCAGCAACTCCTCATTTTGCAGATACAACAACAACACCTGCTGGAAAAGTCATTCCAGGAAAAATGCAAGTAAGAAAAGATCTAACAGAGATTATGGAAGCTCATCATTTACCTTATGTTGCACAAACTGCTGCTTTTAATAATTTTAAAGATTTATATGAAAAAGCAGAAAAAGCAATTTATACAGATGGTCCAACATTCTTAAATGTTCTTGCTCCATGTCCTAGAGGTTGGGGCTACCCTACTGATGATTTAATGACAATTAATAAACTTGCAATTGAAACTTGCTACTGGCCTTTATATGAAGTAGAAAACGGAAAATATAAAATCACTTATAAACCTGCAAATAAACTTCCTGTTGAAGAGTTCTTACGTCCTCAAAGAAGATTTAAGCACATGTTTGCACCTGGCAATGAATGGATGATTGAAGAATTCCAAAAAGAAGTTGATAAACGCTGGCAAGACCTTTTAGATTTGGAAGAGTTAACTAATAAGGAATAGAAAAAACCCCGTGAGTTGTCCTCACAGGGGCTTTTTTTATTCTTCTTCTGGTGCACCAACTGGGCAAACACCTGCACATGTACCACAGCCTATGCATTGAGAAGGATCGATTACAAATCTTTCATCACCCTCAGATATGCATTGTACAGGACATTCTGCTGCGCATGCTCCACATTTAATACATTTTTCTGTAATTTTATATGCCATTTTATTCACCACCTCTCAAATTAAATTATTTTCATCCATTTGCTCTAGTTTTTCAAGTTCCTCAAGTTCTTTTAAATTTGCCTTTTCCTCTTCATCGACTACTTCTTCTACTGCATTTTTTATTATTTTAACATCTTTTGCATCATATTTTTTATAATAAAACTCTCCATTTTCATCTTTTAGTTTTACTCTTAATCTTTCTTTTAGAGTTTCTACTCCCTCTACCGTTCCTGTGCCTTCTTCTGTTTTTACTATAGAACCTATTTTAGGAAGTCTTTTTATTTTTTCGTCATATACGTCTTGTTCATACTTTAAGCAGCACATTAATCTTCCGCAATTTCCTGATATTTTAGAAGGATTTAATGACATATTTTGTTCTTTTGCCATTTTTATAGATACAGTTTCAAAATTATTTAAAAATGAACAGCAACAAAGTTCTCTACCACATATGCCATTTCCACCAATTCTTTTAACCTCATCTCTAACTCCAATTTGTCTAAGCTCTATTCTAGTTTTAAAAATTGCTGCTAAATCCTTTACTAACTCTCTAAAATCAATTCTTCCATCTGCTGTAAAATAAAATAAAATTTTACTATTATCAAAAGTAACATCAACATCAGTTAATGTCATATCTAATTTATGTTCTTTTATTTTTTTCTTGCAAATTTCTAAGGCATCTTTTTCTTTCTTTTGATTTTCCTCATAATGTTTTTTATCTCTATAATTTGCAATTCTAATTACCTTTTTTAATGGCTTAACAATATTTTCTTCAGCCATTGCTCTATTACTGATTACAACTTCTCCATATTCTTCTCCCTGATTTGTTTCTACAATGACATAATCATGATTTCTTACTTGCAAATTACATGGATCAAAAAAGTATATTTTCCCAGGCTTTTTAAAACGCACACCTATTATGTTTTTCATTTTATGACCTAACCTCCTACTAATTTTTAAAATTAATCTCTTTGTGCATATTCATTAAAAGATAGTCTATACACATATCATAATTGCTATTTGCATTTATTCTTCTTTTCGCTTGTTCAACATATTCAATACAATTTAGTTTTCTTAATTGCTTTGATTTGCTTAGATATACAATTATATATTCTAGTATTTCTTTAATGCTCTCTTTTTCATCATATAAAATTTGTGAGTTATTTAATACTGAAATTAAGTCGCTATTCTCTATTTTTTCTAAAAGTAAATCTATTTTAGAATACATTTCTGATTTATCTTGCATTTTAAGTGCATTTCCAATGCTTCCTTGGCATTTATCTATTATATTTTCATCTGGCTTCAAACCTAATAGCTCTTTTACTTTATGAGCTATTTTTTCTTTTTCGATTGGTTTAAAAGCAATTTTCATACATCTTGACCTTATAGTATTTAATAAATTTGCTTCTGTTTGAGCAACTAATATAATTACGACATACTCAGGTGGCTCTTCTAAAGTTTTTAATAAACAATTTCCGTGCCTCTGTTGTCATACAGTCGCTATCGTTAATTATATATACTTTCTTTTTTGATACAATTGGTTTTTGTGATATCTCTTCTTGCATTTTTCTAATTTGATCTATTTTAATTATTCCATTTTCCGCTTCTATTTGCCTAAAATCTGGATGATTTCCGTGACTTGAATTTAATGCATGATTCACAATTTTCTTCTTGCTCAGAGTTTAAACACAAAATACTGCGTGCAAACTCTTTTGCAAAAAGACTTTTTCCAATACCTTCAATCCCAACAAATAAATAGCTATGCACAATATGCTCTGTTTCTATTTGTTTATTTAATAATGTTTTTATTTCATCATTTCCTATAATCTCATCAAAGTTCAAGGGTTATTTCCTTTCTTTAATACATTAGCCTTATTCATCAATTTTTCCAAATAAATTTAATGGCCAAAATCTAATCCAAACTTTACCTTCTACCTTTTCTATTGGAATACATCCAAACTCTCTACAGTCTGTACTATGAAGTCTATTATCTCCCATAGCGAATATATATCCTTCTGGGACAGTAAAATCTGTTAAATGGGCATTTTTAGCTTCTGTTTCAACACCTTCTTGTAAGTATTCTTCTTTAAGCTCTTCTCCATTTAAAAATACCTTTCCATCTTCTATTAAAACATGATCTCCTGGCAAAGCTATTACCCTTTTTATATAACTAGTTTTATTTACTTCTAAAACATAATATGTAAATCTATTAAACAATCCTTCAGGTTCCACTCCATATGTTGCCTTCTCATCTGCTGCATTTCTTATTGTTGGAGCTTCAAAAGTAATAATATCACCTCTTTCAGGAGTTTTATTAAATGTTTTTACCATTCTATTCAATATTAGTCTTTGTCCTTCCTTTAAAGTAGGAAACATAGATGTCTGTTTTACAATTGTTGGTGTTCCAATATAATATCTAATTAATAATGCCAAAACCACTGCAATTGCTATGCAATATATCCATTCTAAAACTTCCTTCATGATAATTTTCTTATTATCCATTGTACAAACTCCTTCTTAAGTTTTTGGTCAATGGGGACGCTTCTAATTGACCACCTATTGACTATGATATTATACATTGTTTTTTTACTTTTTACAATATTTTTTTGTTAATTTCGGGACACACACCGAATTAATAAAAATAGAGTCATTTTGTTTTTTTGGTGTGTGTCCCCGAATTAATGAAATTCTATTTGGTTGGGATGCGTATTACAACTTCAGTTCCTTTTCCGGCTTCACTTTTAATATCTATGCTTCCATTATTTTGATTCAATATTTCTTTTGCAATTGATAGTCCTAAACCAGTGCCTCCCATTTCCCTTGTACGAGCTTTATCAACCCTATAAAAACGCTCAAATATACGTTTTAAATCTGATTCTGGAATTCCAATTCCATTATCTATTACTTTTATATATGCATCATTGTATACAAATCCAACATAAATTTTAATACTTCCACCTTCTGGAGTATATTTTATGCTATTTGACATTATATTTAGTACAACTCTTTCAATTCCATCCTTATCAGCTTTAACTGGTGGAACATTTGCAGTAACAAAACACTCCACTTGTTGGTTCTTTTTATTAATTTCAAGTTGTAATTTTTCTTGGCATTTCTTTACTAATTCTCCTAAATCAAATTCTGTTACTTCTTTTTTAGCTCTATTATTATCATATCTTGATAATGTTAAAAGATCGCTTACAAGTTTTGCCATTCTCCTTGCTTCAGATGATATGACATTTAAAAATTTATCTTGTGTTTCCTTGTCATAATCACATTCTATTAGTGTATCAGCATAACCCATTATGGATGTTATTGGAGTTTTCAACTCATGTGATACGTCTGCTACAAATTCTTTTCTCATATTGTCTAATTTTACATGCTCTGTTATATCTTGCAATACCACCATTATTCCTGATGGTCTATCATTTTCATCCTTAAATGTTGCAAAAAATATGTTTAAATATTTATCCTCAACTTGAACTCTCTGTTCAGACGAAGTCCAATTTTCTAAGTAAATAGTTTTTTCCAGATTTATATCTGTTCCAATTTTTTCAAATATTTTTTGGAAATTATTATCTTTATTTGATAATTTTAAAAGATCTACTGCAGCAGGATTTATATGCATGATGTTTCCTTCTATATCAAATGCAATTATACCATCTGTCATGTGAAGCAAAATTGTTTCAATTTGCTTTTTTTGTCTGTTAACTTCGTTTAAGTTTTGTCTAAGTTCATTGGTCATTATATTAAATGCATTTGTTAGCTCATCAACTTTTTTTCCTTCTTTTTCTTTTATCTCAAAATTTTCTCCAGCTGCTATTTTAGGAGCAGTATCAATTAATCTGGCTATTGGATCTAATATTACTTTTGATACAAAAACTCCTATAATTATACATATAATTCCGTAAACAAAAACTAAAATTATTGAAACCACTCTTACATTATAAACTTGTGTTTCTACAATGTTTTGAAAAGCTTGTATTTCATTTTCTGAAACATTCATTTTTTCAATATCTACATTTGATAAATTATAAATAAATATTATTCCTATTCCACCTATTATAACTATTCCAATTACACTAAATATTAATATTATTTTTAGTTGTATATTTTTTATCATGTTTTTTCCTTTCTTTTTAAAAAGGAGATATTCCCAATTTCCAAGTACACTTAGAAATCAGAACCATCCCCCTTTTCCCACTTTTTTTATTTTTTTATTTAGAAGCTATATAATAACCTACTCCTCTTTTTGTAATTAAAATTTTGGGATTTGATGTATCTTTTTCTATTTTTTCACGAATTCTTCTAACTGTAACATCTACTGTACGGATATCACCATAATATTCATATCCCCAAACTTTTTCAAGTAATACTTCTCTTGTAACTACTTGACCTGGTTGATTTGCAAGATATTTTATAACTTCAAATTCTCTTAGTGTAAGGTCTATAGCTTGTCCTCTAACTCTTACCTCAAATTTATTTATATCAAGTGTTAGCTCACCTACAACAATAAGATTTGCATTAGATTGACTTTTATCTACATTCTCTTCTTCTGCTGTTTCTGCTATTTCTGCTTTTCTTAAATTGGCTTTTACACGAGCCATTAATTCTCTTATACTGAATGGCTTTGTAATATAATCATCTGCTCCAAGCTCTAAACCTAATATTTTATCGATTTCTTCATCTTTAGCAGAAATCATTAAAATTGGAACACTTAAAGTTTGTCTTATTCTTTTACATACGGCAAGTCCATCCATTTTTGGGAGCATTATATCAAGTAATATTAAATCTGGTTTCTTTTCTAATGCTGTTTTTACTGCTTGTTCTCCATCATTTGCTTCTAAAGTATTATACCCTTCTCTTTGTAGATTATAAACTAACATATCTACAATTGTTTTTTCGTCATCTACTATTAATATAGTTTTTTTATTTTCATCCATAGAAAAATCCGCCTCTCTTTTATTAAGACATTAAATCTATATTATATTTATATCACATTATTTTTCCTAATACAAGGATTTTGGGAAAATTTTATTTTTTTGATGCTTTTAGGTATTGATTTTTCTATCTCTTTTAGATAAAATGTTAGTATAATATATAAATTGGAGAAAAATATGAGTAATAAAAAAATACCTAAGAAAAGTTCCTCGAAGAAAAATATTGCTAAAGGAACTAATAAAAATACAAAAACTTTAAAACCAAAAAGATTAGTCGCTATTTTCCTTGCTTTCTTATTTTTACTTTTACTTCTAGTATTTAAGCTTGTATATTGGCAATTTATTAAAGGAAATGAATTAAAAGAAAGTGCAAATAGGCAGCAAACAACAAATAGAACAATTAGTGCAAAAAGGGGAAATATCTATGATTCAACAGGAAAATTACTTGCAGCAAGCGCTGCTGTAGATACTGTTAGTATAAATCCATCAAAAATAAAATCTGAAAACAAAGAAAAGGTAGCTAATGCTTTTTCAACTATTTTTAATTTAAATTATGACGAAGTTTTATCTCAAGTAAAAAGTGAAAGAACTTCAGAAACAATTATTAAGAAAGTAGAAAAAGATAAAATTGACGAACTAAAGAAATGGATGTCAGATAACAAAATCTCTGCTGGTATTAATATTGACGAAGATGCCAAAAGATATTATCCTTATGGAAGTTTAGCTTCTAACTTAATTGGATTTTGCGATACAGATAACAAAGGTCAAGAAGGAATAGAACTAAAATGGGATAATGTTTTAAGTGGTACTGCCGGTAAAATAGTAAGTTTAGAAAATGCATATAGTCAATTAATTCCTGATAAAAATCAAAGCTATGTACCTGCTGAAAATGGAAGTGATATTACTTTAACTATTGATGCTAATGTTCAGAGTATTGCTGAAAAATATTTAAAGCAAGCATGTATTGAAAATAAATGTACTTATGGTGGAACTGTTATTGCAATGAAGCCATCTACAGGTGATATTTTAGCAATGGCAACATATCCTGATTATGATTTAAACTCCCCTAGAACTCCAAATAGCAATTTACAAAGTACTTGGGATTCCATGTCTTCTGAAGAGCAATTAAACTGTTTATATAAAATGTGGAGAAATAGATCAATTTCTGATACGTATGAACCTGGTTCGACATTTAAAATTATAACAGCTGCTATTGGTTTAGAAGAAAATATTATAGATACTGATGTTCCAGGAAGCTTTTATTGTTCTGGTTCAGAGGTAATTAATGGTACAACAATAAAATGTTGGAGAAGTCTATCTACTCATGGAAGTCAAACTTTAAGGCAAGCTCTAATGAACTCTTGTAACCCTGCTTTAATGCAACTTGGAAGAAAAATTGGAGGTCCTACTTTATATAAATATTACAAAGCCTTTGGTTTATTTGATAAAACAGGCATCGCTACATCTGGCGAAACAAATAGTATATTTTGGAATATTGATAACTTAGGAGCAGTCGAACTTGCGACAATGTCTTTTGGGCAGCGATTTAAAATTACTCCAATTCAATTGATTACTGCTGTATCTGCAGTTGCAAATGATGGCGTATTAGTTCAACCTAGAATTGTTAAGGAAATAAAAAATACAGATACTGGTGCCGTAACAACCATTGAAACAACAAATGTTAGACAGGTTATATCTAAAGAAACTTCTAATAAATTGCTAGATATGCTAGAATCTGTTGTATCTGATGGTACAGGTCATTATGCACAAGTTAAAGGTTATTCTATAGCTGGGAAAACTGGAACTACAGAACCTGTTTCTGGAGATAAAAGTACATACTACGTTGCTTCTTTTGTTGGTATTTCTCCTGTTCAAAATCCTGAAGTTGTTGTTCTTCTTACTCTATATGATCCTAAAGGTCCAAATGGTCATCAAGGTGGAACCATAGCCGCTCCAGTTGTTGGACAAATTTTAAGTGAAGTATTACCATATCTTGAAATTCCATCAGATGATTTATCAACAAATAGTTCAACTACAATTAAAACTGTACTTTTACCTGATGTTAGAAACAAAACATTAGCAGAAGCAAAAAAAATAATAGAAGCTGCAGGATTCTCTTGCAAAATATCTGGAGATGACTTATCTACACTTGTTACAGATCAAGTTCCAAAGCCTGGTACAGCTTTAATTGCAGGATCAAGTGTTAATCTATATTCTTCAGGAAATGAAGCAAGAACTTCACAGGAAGTTCCAAATTTAAAAGGTATGAGTTATTCACAAGCAAGAAATGCATTAAAAGCAAAGAATTTAAATATACATGTAACTGGTTCAGGAGTTGTGTTATCACAAGACCCTATGGCAGGGACTAGTGTTGAAGAAGGCACAGTTGTTAATGTTACATTGCAAAGCAATATAGGAGACGTACATTAAAAAGAGATTCATTTTGATGAATCTCTCTTTTTAAATTTTCTTACTTTGAACTCTATAGCAGAACTTAGCATTTAAAGAATCTGGCGATAACTTAGTTAAAAACCTTGTTAATTTTATTCCAAATCCTACACAAATAATTTTTTTATTCTTTAACATTTTATCTATTGCGTATTTTGCAACATATTCACTATCTATCCCTTTAAGAGCAAATTTTACATTTGCAACATTATTAAAATTTGTATTTACTGGTCCTGGACATAATACACTAATTTTAACATTGGATTTTTTTATTTTTAGTTCCTCATTAATTGCTTGACTAAGCCTTAAAACATAATTCTTTGTTGAATAGTATGTTGCCATTAGTGGTCCAGGCATAAAAGCTGCTACAGATGCAACATTCATAATTCTACCTTTATCAATTTCTACCATATCTTTTAAGAACAACTTTGTTAATATATGAACTGCCTTTATATTTGTATTTATCATTGAAAGTTCAACTTTTAAATCAGTATCTACAAATTCTCCACAAAACCCAAAACCTGCATTATTTATGAGAATATCGATATTTCCGTGTTTTTGTTTTACTTCTTCATATAAACTTATGCATTCCTGTTCAATTGCTAAATCTTTTGGTATTACATCTACTTTTATTTTATTTTCTTTCTCTAATTCCTCTTTTATATCTTCTAACGCAAGTTTATTTCTTGCCGTTATTATTAAGTCATATCCTAATTTTGCTAAATATTTTGACATATCTCTTCCTATCCCGGAAGATGCACCAGTTACTAATGCTATCATTTTTTCCTCCTTCTTCCCATTATGGACGTTTAATTTTGTAACCTCTGATGAAAATGTAACCTTCCCAAAATGGACAGAGGTTACAAAATTAAACGTCCCCAATGGGAACCGCCCACTGGGGATTATCTCTATTCCTCAAATATTGCGTCAAATTCATCTGCACTTATTTTCTCTTTTTCAAGTAGTATTCCAGCTACTGTATGCAATTTATCAATATGTGTTTTAAGTAAATCAGAAGCTGTTGCATAAGCTTTGTCTACTATTTTCTTAACTTCTTCATCTATTATATTAGCTGTTTCTTCAGAGTATTCTTTGCTTTGTGCAAAATCTCTTCCTAAAAATACTTCTTCTTGATTTGACCCAAGCATTATTGCTCCAACTCTTTCACTCATTCCGTATTTTGTTACCATACTTCTTGCAATTTTTGTAGCTCTTTCAATATCGTTACTTGCACCTGTAGAAATGTCTCCTATTATTAGAGCTTCTGCCACTCTTCCTCCAAGTAATGATATTATATTTTCTTCCATTTCTGATTTTGACATGAAGTTTTTATCTTCTGTTGGACGATACATCGTATATCCTCCAGCCATTCCTCTTGGAACTATTGATATTTCATGTACAGGATCTTGTGTTGGTAAATATCTACTTACTACAGCATGACCTGCTTCATGATATGCAACCAATCTATTTTCTTTTTCACTTCTAACTCTTGTTCTTTTTTCTGGTCCCATGGTTACTTTAACCATAGCATCTTCAATTTCTCTCATTCCTATTTCTGGTAGGTTTCTTCTTGCAGCAAGAAGTGCTGCTTCATTAAGTATGTTTTCCAAGTCTGCTCCAACAAATCCTGATGTATTTTTTGCAATTAGTTTTAAATCAACATCATTTGCTAGTCTCTTCTTTCTACTATGAACCTCTAATATTTGTTCTCTTGCTTTTACATCTGGTGCTCCTACCATTATTTGTCTATCAAATCTTCCAGCTCTAAGTAGCGCCTTATCTAATATATCTGGTCTATTTGTTGCAGCAAGTACAATTACACCTTCATTTTCCGCAAATCCATCCATTTCAACAAGTAATTGGTTTAGAGTTTGTTCTCTTTCATCATGTCCTCCACCAAGTCCTGCTCCTCTTTGACGACCAACTGCATCAATCTCATCTATAAATATTATACATGGTGCTTTTTTCTTTGCTTCTTCAAATAAGTCTCTAACTCTTGATGCCCCAACACCAACAAACATTTCTACAAAGTCTGAACCACTTATTATAAAGAATGGGACTCCTGCTTCCCCTGCAACAGCTTTTGCAAGTAATGTTTTTCCTGTTCCAGGGCTTCCTACAAGAAGTACTCCTTTTGGAATTCTTGCACCCATATCTGTAAATTTTCTAGGATTTTTTAAAAACTCTACTATTTCCTCTAGTTCTTCTTTTTCCTCATCTACACCTGCTACATCTTTAAATGTAACTTTTGTTTTATCTTGTGGACCAATCATTTTTGCTTTGCTTTTACCAAATGTCATTGTTTTATTTCCTGCATTTTGGTTTGTATTCATAATAAAGAACCAGAATATTGCAAATATTGCAAGTATTCCAAGTGGTGTAAGTAAATTTAATGCTATAAGCCATATAGATTCTGATTTTTCTGTAACTTTTATTGTTTCAGACTTCATTGAATCTTGTAAATTATCCATTAAATTCTCTATGCTTGGAATATTAACTTCTTTTGGCGTATTTTCATTTTTTAGTAATACCTCAGCACTAGTTCCTTCAGAAGATAGTTCTATTTCTTTTACTTCTCCTGCTTCTATTTTTGAGATAAGTTCTGAATAAGATATTTTTTTATTTGAATTATCAAGAATAGATGTAATTACAACTATAAAAATAACTCCAATTATTAGCCACATTGCTAATGTTTTTATACCATTTTTCAATTTTATTGCCTCCTAACATTTTGGTTTACTGGGTGTAAACTTTCCTTTTTGCAATATAACATATATATCCAATATTTGCAAGCATTTTTTTAAACTTTTTTTGTCCAAATCCTTTCGTAATAAAGGCTTTCCTACGGAAGGTTCATTTTTAAAGTTAAAAAAATTTTCTTAATGAAGTTTACTCTTCTAAGTTGTATTTAAAAAATATTTTACCTTTATTTACCATTATTTTTATGTTTTTATTTGGCGTCAAATACTTATTTCCGATATTGTTTTTGCATAATTTAATGATATCATTTATATGTATTTTTTCTATATTTTGACTTGAACCTTGCAATTTATTTATAGTATATAACACAAGTCTATTTTTTATTACCGTTTCTTCATTATTAAATTTTTTTAAATCTAATTCTATCAATTTTTCGTTAATATTTTCACTTATTAACATATCTTTATATGCATTCTCAACTTGTTTATTAAGATATTCATTTTCTTCTCTTGCAATTTCAGACATCCTATTAAGAGAAGATATTATACTAGGGTTAAACTCTTCTAAAGCTGGAATAAGTTGGTTTCTAATTTTATTTCTTGTATATATATTTTCTTTATTGGTTTTATCTTCTTTTGGATTAAGATTTTTTTCTTCACAGTATTTTTCTATTTCTGCCCTTGTACATTCTATTAATGGTCTAATAAACTTATTATCTCTTTTAGGTTCAATGCCTTTTAGCCCTGATGTTCCACTTCCTCTAATTATATTCATTAACACTGTTTCTGCATTATCATTTGCAGTATGGGCTGTTGCTATTTTATTTGCGTTATTTTTTATTGCTACTTCTTCAAAAAAACTATATCTTAAATTTCTTCCAGCTTCTTCTGTACCAATTTTATTTTGTTTTGCAAGTTCATTTACATTTTCTTTTTTTATAAAACATTGGATATTCTTTTTTTGGCAAAATTCTTCAACAAATTTTGTTTCTTCATCAGCTTCTTTTCTTATACCATGGTTAACATGTGCAACTATTATTTTATAAGATAAGTTATTATTATTTAAATTAATAAGCACATTTAATAAAGCCATAGAGTCTGGACCACCAGACACACCTACAACTATAGTATCTCCATTTTTAATTAAATCATTCTTTTTTATTGTATCTAAAATCTTTTCTTCTAACATCTTAAATTCCTTCTGACACAATGGGACGTTTCTCTTTGTGTGCAATGGGGACGGAGAAAATTGCACACTTTTGAAAATGTGAGAATGTGCAATTTTCTCCGTCCCCATTGCACACCCATTGCACACTAATCCCTATATTTCTCTATATTTGCAAATTTCGTGTAATTGCCAAACCAACGTAGTTCAACTGTTCCTGTAGATCCTGCACGATGTTTTGCTATTATTACTTCAGCTACATCTTTCTTTTCACTATCTTCATTGTAATAATCATCTCTATATAAAAACATTACTATATCTGCATCTTGTTCTATAGATCCAGATTCACGAAGATCTGATAGCATTGGCCTATGATCAGGTCGTTGTTCTGGTGCCCTTGATAATTGTGACAAAGCTATAACTGGTACATTTATCTCTTTTGCAAGTATTTTTAATGAACGACTTATTTCAGCAATTTCTTGCTCACGTGAGCCAGATGCACGTCTTGATGAGCCTTGCACTAATTGCAAATAATCTATAACAACTAAACCAATATCTTGTTCTAGCTTTAATTTCCTGCATTTAGCTCTAATTTCTGTTATTGATATACCTGGTGTATCGTCAACAAATATTTTTGCTTCTGATAGTATTCCTGATGCCTCAGCAAGCTTTCCCCATTCATCATCATCTATTTTTCCTGTTCTAACCTTATTACTATCTACCATTGCTTCGCTACATAAAATACGATTTACCATTTGTTCTTTTGACATCTCTAAGCTAAATATAGCAACCGGTACATTTGCTCTAGTTGCGGCATAACTTGCTATATTTAATGCAAATGCTGATTTTCCCATTGCAGGTCTTGCAGCAACTAAAACTAAATCAGAATTGTGAAGTCCAGCTGTTTTATAGTCTAAATCTGCAAATCCTGTTGGTACACCAGTAATATGCTGTTTTTGATTATATAATTGTTCAAGCTCTGTAAAAGTATCTACTAATATATCTTTTATTGATGAATATCCTTTCTGATTTCTTGATTGAATGGTATTAAAAATTCTTTTTTCTGCCTGTTCCATTATATCATCAACATCTTGCGTTTCATCATAACTTAAACTTATAATTTCATTTGCTGTTTTTAAAAGACTTCGAAGCATCGATTTTTCTTCAACTATTTTTATGTATTTATCAACATTGGCAGTAGTTGGTACTTTATCTGGAAGTTCTGCAAGGTATTCTAGACCTCCAACAGCCTCTAATTTTCCTAAAGATGAAAGCTCTGCTTTAAGTGTAATTATATCAATAGGTTCTGAACGATTATATAAGTTTAATATTGCACCATATATTGTTTTATTATCTTCTCTATAAAAATCTTCTTCTTTTAGTATTTCAATAGCAGATATAATAGCATCTTTATCTGTAAGCATACTACCTATTACTGCTTGTTCAGCTTCTGTATCGTGTGGTGGAATTTTACCAACTTCCATTTTTTAGCCTCCTGTTTTTTTCCAATTGAAGGATGGTTCTTTCGGACAATGGAACCGTCCCCATGTCCACTCAATTTGTCCCTAATCTGATATTGTTTGAACTTTTAACTTTCCTATTACTCCCTCAAAAAGTTTTATATCTACAACTCTTGTTCCTATTACTTTTATTGTTTCTGATAAATTAATTTTCTTTTTATCTATTTCAATATTGTACTGATTTTTCAAGTTCTCTGATATTTCTTTAGCTGTTACTCCTCCAAATATTTTTCCATTTTCTCCTGCTTTAACTTTTATTTGTAAAGTTATATCTTTTAATCTATTTTGCATTTTTTCTGCTTCTTCTTTTTCCACATTTTTCTTGTATTGAGCAGAATCTTGCTTTGCTTTAAGTTTTGATAAATTTTCGTTATTTGCCTCAACTGCTAATTTTTTTGGAAATAAAAAATTTCTTGCATATCCATCAGAAGCATTTATTATTTCATCTTTTTTTCCTACTCCTTTTATATTATCTAATAATATTACTTTCATGTTTAATATCCTTCCTTTCCTAGTTGTAAATTACTTTAAAGCATTATATCACATTTTGTGTATATTATAAATATGTTGCAACAAAAAAGGTGGATATTTTCAAATTTTCCACCTTTTATTCACACATATAAAATTAAGATAATTGACTTTTAAATATATTTCTTGTTAAATCACTTATTACTGGCAATTCATACTCTTCTTCTTGATAAGCTCTTATCATTCCAAAAATTTGTAAAACTAATACTAGAATATTTACTAAGTAGCTTAAAAATCCTATGAATGGTATAAATCCTAATACTAGTGAAATTAACATTCCACCTGCTGAAAGTACAATTGATTGGCATGCATTAAATTTTGTTTGTTCTTCATTATCCTTTAATGCAAATAATATTACCAATCCTCCTATCCATCCAAAAAGATAAGCAAGTAATCCTCTAACTTTTTGTTCCATTTTTATTCCTCCTTTTTTTGTGGTCAATAGGGACAGTTCTAATTGACCTTTTAATTTTATATTTTATTTATATTTTTTCTTTTATGGTCAATTAGAACCATCCCTATTGACCATTCAAGATTTTAACTTGATATTTCGCTAAAATATTCATTAATACGTATTATTAACTCTTGTTTGACTTCTTGTATATCCATTCCTTCTACTTGTGCTCCTGCAAGTGTAATATGTCCTCCGCCTCCGCAGTTTTTCAAGTATAATTTGGACATTTATATCTCCTATTGAACGACCACTAATGCAAACTTTATTATTATCTAAATTTCCTATAACAAATGATGCTGTAATATCGCTTATAGTTAAAAGTTCATCTGCTGCTTTTGCACAAACAATATTACTATTTTCATCCTGTTTATCATATATTGAAATTCCAATAGTTTCATTTACTATTTCTGCATTTGAAACAATCTCCGATATTTTATTATATGTTTCTAAATCACTTTGGAACCATTTTTTAACTTTAATTATATCTACTCCTGATTTTCGTAAGTATGCAGCTGCTTCAAATGTTCTTACTCCTGTTTTAAATGTAAAATTTTTAGTATCCATCATTATTCCAGCATATAATCCTTCTGTTTCAAGTCCAGATAATGTAATTTCTTTTTCAGAATATTCTATAAGTTCTGTTACAAGCTCACATGCAGAAGAAGCATATACTTCATGAAATGTTAAAATAGCATTTTCTATAAAATCTGGGCTTCTTCTATGATGATCTATAATTACTATTTTATTTGTTTTTTCTAATAGTTCCGGCACCTCTACATATGTAGTTTTATGAGTATCTACAATTATAAGCAAGGTATCTTCTGTAGCAAGATTTAATGCTTCTTCTTTTGAAACTATTGCATTTCTATATTCTTCTTCTTTCTTTGCAACTTGAATAAAATTATCTAATCCTACTCCGGCTGTTTCGTTAACAATGTAAGCATTTTTCTTACAATTTTTTGCTATTCTGTATATTCCAAAAGCTGCTCCCATCGCATCTATATCGCAATTTGAGTGTCCCATAACTATTATATTTTCTGCCTCTTGCATTAGTTCCTCTAATGCATGTGATACTATTCTTGCCTTAACCCTTGTTCTTTTTTCTAGTTCTTGAGTTCTTCCTCCAAAGAAAATATATTTTCCATCTTTTCTTAAAACTGCTTGATCTCCACCTCTGCCAAGTGCTATGTCTATTATTGATTGTGCAGATTTATATTTCTCGTAATTTGACTCTCCTTCTGTTGTAATGGCTATACTTAATGTTGACTGTAATTTACCAGGTATAGTAATTTCTTTTATTTTATCAAGAATTTTAAATTTTTCTTCTTCTAACTTTGAAATATATTTTTGTTCTATTAATACAATAAAAGTATCTCTTTCAGATTTTATAATAAGTCCTTCAAATTCTGAAATCCAATCATATAAGTTTTTTTCAATTTGTGCTGTTATGACAGGTTTATCTTCATCAGATATTCGTCCCATGATTTCTTCATAATTATCAATCATGATAATTCCAACACAAAGTTTAGAATCCTTGTAAGATTTTTCTAATTGTAAACTTTTTGTTTCATCTATAAAATATAAAGTAGTCATGTATTCACTGTTATTTACACTTTTTTTATTGTTCTCTTTTGATTTAACAAATTCTCCAACTACTTTATAGGTTTTTTCACCGATTTTTATTTGTTTGTGAATTAGTTCTTCTAAATCTTTCTTTTCCTGTGCCTTATTATTTTCTATCTCCAGTTTTATTTCTTTTACAATGTTGTTTAAATAATTGTTAATATCTATATTGGCAAATTCATGAATAAATTTTGAACTTTTCCAAATAATATTACCATCAGTTTCTATTATAACAAGTGGAAATGGTGAGTTTATTAATGTGCTTTTAGCAGCATTATCTACAGTTAAAGTTAAATCTTTTATGTGGTCTGATAATTCTGCTTTTCTTTTTTTATTTGTCCAAAATGTATATATTAAAATTAGAATATATATTAGTACAGCGGGTGTTATAAATTTAATCTCATAACAACATAATATTATTAATAAAATAGCTATTATTACTAAATAAATTTTTGTCTTTGATATTAGTTTGTCAAAAATTTTTCTATTTTTGTTAATTGGCATAAAAATCTCCTTTTATAATTCTTCTTTACCAACAATATTTTACTCTTTTTGGGCTTTTTTGTCAACTTCTAGTGGAAACATATGATGTTTTTAGGGACGGAGCAATGCTTTTTTGCTCCGTCCCCAAAAACATCACAAAAAAACGGGAGAAATATTTTTCTCTCCGCTTTTTTTGGTTACTAAATTTGTTCTTCATTTAGTTTTGAATCCTCTAGATTTTCTGTATTTTCTACACTATCTAAATTTTCAGGATTTTCTGTATCTTCTTCATCTTCTTCTATATTTATTTCTGTATTTCTATATTTTGAAAGACCTGTTCCTGCTGGAATTAACTTACCTATGATTACGTTTTCTTTTAGTCCTATTAAGTTATCTGTCTTTCCTTTTATAGCAGCTTCTGTTAATACTCTTGTTGTCTCTTGGAATGATGCAGCTGATAAGAAACTGTCTGTTGCAAGTGAAGCTTTTGTAATTCCTAGAAGTACTCTTCTTCCTGTTGCAGGACGTTTTCCTTCTCTTTCGGCTTCTTCATTTATGTCTTTAAATTCATACATATCAACTAATGAACCTGCAAATAAGTTTGTATCTCCATTATCTTCTACTCTAACTTTCTTAAGCATTTGTCTACCAATTACTTCGATATGTTTATCATTTATATCAACACCTTGATTTCTATATACTTTTTGAACTTCTTGTACTAAGTAATTATAAACTCCTTCTGGTCCTTTAATTGCTAAAAGCTCATTTGGATTTATTGATCCTTCTGTTAGAGGCTGACCTGCTTCGACAATATCATCATCTTTAACCTTTAATTTTGATCCAAATGGAATAACATAAGATTTACTATCATCCTTAGATGTTACAACAACTGTTTTTCTCTTCTTTTCTTCAGTAATCTTAATTTTTCCATCTATTTCAGAAATAATTGCAACACCCTTTGGTTTTCTTGCTTCAAATAACTCTTCAACCCTTGGAAGACCTTGAGTAATATCTGCAACACCTGCAACACCACCAGAGTGAATAGTTCTCATTGTAAGCTGTGTACCAGGCTCTCCTATTGATTGAGCTGCAATTATACCAACTGTTTCACCAATGTTTACTCTTTCTCTACTAGATAAAGCCATACCATAGCATTTTGAACATACTCCATATTTTGTTCTACATCCAAATACTGAACGTACTCTAACACTTTCTATTCCTGCTTTTACAATGTTATCTGCTATTTTTTCTGTAATTAAAGTTTCTGTATCAACTATTACTTCTCCTGTTTCAGGATTTGTAATATCATGTAATGGATAACGTCCAATTAAGCGCTCTTGCAAGCTTTCAATTATTTGGTTACCATCTTTTATTGCAGTTAAGGTTATGCCATCTTCTGTATGACAATCATCTTCTCTAACTATTATATCTTGTGATACATCTACTAGTCTTCTTGTTAAATATCCAGAGTCTGCTGTACGAAGAGCTGTATCTGACAATCCTTTACGAGCACCATGTGCTGAAATAAAGTATTCTATAGCATCCAATCCCTCTCTAAATGAAGATTTAATTGGAATTTCAACAGTTTTACCTGTAGTTGATGCCATAAGTCCACGCATACCTGCAATTTGTTTTAATTGGTCTAAGTTACCACGAGCTCCTGAATCTGACATTATGAATAATGGGTTAGATGCGTCAAAATTATTTTTCATTGCAATTTTTACATCATCTGTAGCTTTTTCCCATATTTTAATTACAGAGTTATATCTCTCGTCTTCAGTAATTAAACCACGTTTGTATTGTTTTGATACATTTTCTACTTCTTTAGATGCATTCTCTAAAATAGTTTTCTTTTCTTCTGGAACTTTTGCATCTTCTATTGATACTGTAATACCACTTGTTGTTGAGTTTTTGAAACCTGTTGCTTTAATATAGTCTAATAATTCTGATGTTTTAGCTAAACCATGTTTATCTATACATCTTTCAATTATTTTTCCAAGTTGCTTTTTATTTGTTACAAAGTTTATTTCTAGTTCAAATTCTTTTTCAGGATTGCTTCTATCTACAAATCCTAAGTCTTGTGGAATTCCTTTATTAAATATAATTCTTCCAACTGTTGTTTCAATTTTCTTATGTCTTTCATTTCCTTCTTCATCCACTTTAGACATTCTAACATAAATTTTTGCATGTAATCCTAAATCATTATTTGCATATGCCATTTCAGCTTCATCTGGAGATGAATAATAATTTCCTTCTCCTTTTTCTCCTGGAACTTCCATTGTAATATAATAGTTACCTAAAATCATATCTTGTGATGGAACTGTAACTGGTTTACCATCTTGAGGTTTTAGTAAGTTATTTACAGAAAGCATTAAATATCTTGATTCTGCTTGTGCTTCTGGTGATAAAGGTAAGTGAATAGCCATTTGGTCACCGTCGAAGTCAGCATTAAATGCTGTACAAACTAGTGGGTGTAATTTAATTGCTCTACCCTCAACTAAAACTGGCTCAAAGCTTTGAATACCTAGTCTATGTAGTGTTGGAGCACGGTTTAACATTACTGGGTGATCCTTAATAACATCATCTAATATATCCCATACTTCTGGACGTAATCTTTCTACCATTCTCTTTGCATTTTTTATATTGTGTGCGATTCCACGTCCTACTAATTCTTTCATTACAAATGGTTTAAAAAGCTCTACTGCCATTTCTTTTGGAAGACCACATTGATATATTTTAAGTTCTGGTCCTACTACTATAACTGAACGTCCTGAATAGTCAACACGTTTTCCAAGTAAGTTTTGACGGAAGCGACCTTGTTTTCCTTTTAGCATGTCTGATAGAGATTTTAAAGCTCTATTTCCAGCTCCTGTAACAGGACGTCCACGTCTAGAGTTATCTATTAAAGCATCCACAGATTCTTGAAGCATTCTCTTTTCGTTTCTTTTAATTATTTCTGGTGCTCCAAGTTCTATTAGCCTTTTTAAACGATTATTTCTATTTATAACTCTTCTGTATAAATCATTTAGGTCTGATGTAGCAAATCTACCACCATCTAATTGAACCATTGGTCTTAACTCTGGTGGAATAACTGGAATAACATTCATTATCATCCATTCTGGTCTATTTCCAGATAATCTAAATGATTCTACTGTATCTAATCTTTTTACTAATTTTGCCTTTTTTTGTTCACTTGCTTTTTCAAGTTCTTTCTTTAATTTTGCTGATAATTTATCTAGGTCTATTTCTTTTAGTAATTTTTCTAGTGCTTCTGCACCCATTTCTGCTTTAAAGCTTCCAATTCCATATTTTTCTTCTGCTTCATGGTATTCCTTTTCAGTTAAAACTTGGCATTTCATTAAATCTGATGTACCTTTGTCTGTAACTATATATGATGCAAAATAAACTATTTTTTCTAGATTTCTTGGTGAAATATCAAGCATTAAAGCGATTCTACTTGGTATTCCTTTAAAATACCAAATATGTGCAACTGGAGCTGCAAGTTCAATGTGCCCCATTCTTTCACGTCTAACTTTTGATTTTGTAACTTCAACACCACAACGGTCACATACAATACCTTTGTAACGTACTCTTTTGTATTTACCACAATGGCATTCCCAATCTTTTGTTGGTCCAAATATTCTTTCACAGAATAAACCATCTCTTTCTGGTTTTAAAGTTCTATAGTTAATAGTTTCAGGTTTTTTAACTTCCCCTTTAGACCATTCTCTTATTTGTTCATCTGATGCTAGTGAAATTTTTATTTTATCAAATAATTCTAATTCGTCCACTATTATTTTGCCCCCCTAATTTTATTTTTTGGGTAATCATAAAACAGTTTAAAGTTTCTATCCTCTGCTGGTGCATTTTTTAATGTCGAGCTTTAACTTTTTATGATTTATTTAATTAATTACTCTAATCCATCATTATCTAAATTATCTTCTGCTAAATCTGAGTCAAATATATCTTCATCATTTTCATCATCTAAATCTTCGAATAAGTCATCTGAATCTTCTATTTCATCTTCGTCAATATCTAGAAGATTTCCTTCCATATCAACATCTTCTTTTATATAATCATCATCTAACTCATTTTCATCAAGCACATTTTCTGCAAGTTTTGCATCTTCGTAGTCGACGCCTTCTTCTATATGCTCTTTTAACTCTAATTCCTCATTATTTTCTGAATATAGTTTTATATTTAGACCTAATGATTGAAGTTCTTTTATTAAAACTTTAAAGCTTTCTGGAACTCCTGGTTCAGGAATATTTTCACCTTTAACAATTGCTTCGTAAGTTTTTACACGTCCAACAACATCATCTGATTTAACTGTTAACATTTCTTGAAGTGTATATGCTGCGCCATAAGCTTCTAATGCCCAAACTTCCATCTCTCCAAAACGTTGTCCACCAAATTGTGCTTTACCACCAAGTGGTTGTTGTGTTACAAGTGAGTATGGTCCAGTTGAACGAGCATGAATTTTGTCATCTACTAAGTGATGTAGTTTTAACATATACATTACTCCCACAGTTACAGGATGATCAAATTCTTTTCCAGTTCTTCCATCTCTGATAATTGCTTTTCCATCTGGTCTTAAACCTGCTTTAACAAGTAGTTCTTCTATTTCCTTATCTGATGCACCATCAAATACTGGTGTTGCAACTTTCCAGCCAAGTGCTTTTGCAGCCATACCTAAGTGAACCTCTAAAACTTGACCTAAGTTCATACGAGAAGGAATACCTTGAGGGTTAAGAACAACGTCTACTGGTGTTCCATCCTCTAAGAATGGCATATCTTCTACTGGAAGTATTCTTGAAATAACACCTTTGTTACCATGTCGTCCAGCCATTTTATCACCAACAGATATTTTTCTTTTTGTTGCAATATAGCAACGAATAACTTGGTTAACTCCAGGTCCTAACTCTTCTGAGTTTTCTCTTGTAAAGATTTTTACATCAACTATTGTTCCTGCTTCACCATGAGGTACTCTTAAAGATGTATCTCTAACTTCTCTTGCTTTTTCTCCAAAGATTGCACGAAGTAATCTTTCTTCTGCTGTAAGTTCAGTTTCTCCTTTTGGAGTTACTTTTCCAACTAAGATATCTCCTGGTCTTACTTCTGCACCAATTCTGATTATTCCGTTTTCATCTAAGTCTTTTAATATATCGTCTCCGACATTTGGAATATCACGAGTTATTTCTTCTGGTCCTAATTTTGTATCTCTACATTCGCAGTCATATTCTTCTATATGAATTGATGTATAAACATCTTCTTTAACAAGTCTTTCACTAAGAAGTATAGCATCCTCGTAGTTGTAACCTTCCCAAGTTGTAAATGCAATTAGAACATTTCTTCCAAGTGACATTTCTCCGTTTTTGGTAGATGGTCCATCTGCTAGAATATCTCCTGCTTTAACTCTTTCTCCTCTTGTTACAACAGGTCTTTGGTTAATACATGTACCACCATTTGTTCTTTTAAATTTACGAAGTTTATATGTATCTATTTCATTTTTCTTATTGCGAACTTTTACTTCATCTGCTGTAACCTTTTCTACAACACCATCATTTATTGCTGTTACAGTTATTCCAGAGTCTTTTGCAGCTCTATATTCTATACCTGTTCCAACAATTGGAGCTTCTGGCACCAAAAGTGGCACTGCTTGACGTTGCATGTTTGAACCCATTAATGAACGTTTTACGTCATCATGCTCTAGGAATGGAATCATTGCAGCTGCAACTGATACTAATTGTTTTGGAGATACATCAACATAGTCAACCTGATCTCTATCAACCTCTGTTATTTCTGCTCTATGACGTACACGAATTCTCTTATTTACAAATTTATTATCTTCATCTAGTGGTTCTGATGCTTGAGCAATAATATAGTTGTCTTCTTCATCAGCAGGCATATAGTCTACTATATCTGTAACTTTTCCTGTTTCTTTATCTACTCTTCTATATGGAGTTTCAACAAAACCATATTCATTTATAATTGCAAAACTTGAAAGTGCTGATATAAGTCCAATGTTTGGTCCTTCTGGAGATTCTACTGGGCATAGTCTTCCGTAATGCGTATAGTGAATATCACGAACTTCGAATCCTGCTCTTTCTCTTGATAAACCACCAGGACCTAATGCTGAAATTCTTCTTTTATGTGTAAGTTCTGATAATGGGTTTGTTTGATCCATAAATTGTGATAATTGTGAGCTTCCAAAGAACTCTCGAATTGCTGATGTAATAGGTTTTGTATTAATTAATGTTTGTGGTGTTACAACATCTAGATCTTGAATTGTCATTCTTTCACGAACAACTCTTTCAAGTCTTGTTAAACCAATTCTAAATTGATTTTGTAATAACTCTCCAACACATCTAATACGTCTATTTCCTAAATGATCTATATCATCTATCGTTCCTACTCCATGGTCTAGGTTAAACAAGTAGCTTATAGAAGCAATTATGTCTTCGTTTGTAACATGCTTTGGAACTAACTCGTCTTTTCTTTCTTTTAAGACTTTATGTAAATCTTTTTTGTCTGTTGTATCAAGGATAGATTTTAATACTTCATAATTTACATATTCTTTAAAATGTAAGTCTGAGATATCCACATCTGTTACAAAATTGTGGATATTTACAGTTCCATTTCCAATAATCCTAATTTTTTCTTCATTGTGTTTTATATCTACAATATTAATACCTGTATTTTGAATTTCTTCTGCTATTTCTTTTGATATGATAGTTCCTTTTTCTACAAGAACTTCTCCTGTTTGTGGATCTACTATATCATCAAATGCTTCTTTTCCTTCTATTCTTGTTGCCAAACTTAATTTTTTGTTAAATTTGAAACGTCCAACTTTTGCTAAGTCATATCTTCTTTCATCAAAGAATAAACCATTAAACAAGTTTCTTGCAGCATCTACTGTTGGAAGTTCTCCTGGTCTTAATTTTTTATAAATTTCAATAAGTGCCTCATCTTGTGACTTTATAGGATCTTTTGCTATTGTTGCAGTTAGTTTTGCTTCTTCTCCAAAAAGTTCTACCATTTGCTCATCTGTAACTAAGCCTATTGCTCTTAATAAACATGTTACAGGTATTTTTCTTGTTCTATCAACTCTTGCCCAGAATACATCGTTTCCATCTGTTTCGTATTCTATCCAAGCTCCACGAATAGGCATAACTGTTGATGTAAATATTTTCTTTCCAGTTTTGTCAAATTCATAAGCATAATAGCAACCTGGTGAACGAACTAATTGGCTTACTACAACTCTTTCTGCTCCGTTTATTACAAATGTTCCACTTTCAGTCATTAATGGAAAATCACCTAAATAGATTTCTTGTTCCTTAATTTCTCCTGTTTCCCTATTGATTAAACGAACTTTTACATGTAATCTACTAGAATATGTAGCATCTCTCTCTTTTGCTTCTTCTACTGTGTACTTTGTTTTGTCTTCCATGTAGTAATCAAAAAATTCAAGAACTAAATTTCCTGAGTAGTCAACAATTGGTGATATATCTTTTAAAACTTCACCTAGTCCTTCTTCAACAAACCATTCATAAGAATCTCTTTGAACTTTGATTAGGTTTGGCATTTCGATAAAATCGCCAATTTTTGCAAACGTTTTACGTGTGCATTTTTCGTGTTTGATATCTTTTACCAAAGCATTTCACTCCTTATTTAATTTTTTTGATTTTAAAGCAGATAAATTGTAAAAATAATTTAAGAATAAAATTTATTGCTACAATAAAAGAAGTCCTTCTTGTTAATTTTTTCTATTTAAACAAATTTAACCCTCCTGCTTAACTAAAGCTAAATTTCCCTAAAGGAAAAAGATTACAATTCCTCTTCTTTTATAAAAGTTTCATATGTTTTTTAGGCAACAAAAAGGCTAGTTGATTATTTTATCAACTACCTTTTACTTTTGTGTTTATTTCTTTTGAATAAAATTTTCTGTTTTTATATTAACCAACTCCACTATTTTAAAGTTTTTATAGCTAATATTAGAATTGCTGTTTTATCTAAAGACGATAAAACTCCTTTTATACTAAATAATAGTATACACCTTTTTCCGTAAGCTTGTCAAGTATTTTTTTACAATTTATCGAGACATTTTTCAATTAAGGACGGGGGATTGCCAAAATCCCCCGTCCTTAATGTCAGATAGCACATTTTTAAGTTTTTATTCGGCTTTTTCTCCACAATTTGGACAAAATTTTACATCATCTGATAATTTTAAATTACATTTTTTACAAAATCTAGCTTTTGGTTTTCCGCAATTCTGACAGAAGTTTCCGCTATTTTTTGTTCCACATTCACAAGTCCACTCATCATTTACATGTAATTCTTCATCTGGTTTTCCTTCAGTTGTTTCTGTTTCTTGCATAGTTTCTTTTTGTTCTACATTATTTTCTTGATTTTGCTCTGTTTGTGTTTCTGTTTTTTTACTTAAATCAATTCTGCTATTTTCTGTATTATTCCATGCACCTTGTACAAAATTGTTTACGGCATTTCCTGTAGTCATGTTCATCATTCCTATTCCCATAAATCCATTCATTGCACCATTTTTATTTTCTGCAGCACTTTTTACCGCTTCAGCATATGCATCAACCATTCTACCTTGTTGCATATATGCATTTGAACTTAGTTCATAATCATCTATCTTCTTTTCAGATTCATCATCTAATGTTACAGATTCAACTGCAAAGCTTTCTATTTTTAATCCTCTTTCTCTTATTTTCTCATCAAATACTTTTTCGTCCATCATTGCTCTTATTTCGTCTGTTTGACTTGGCATTTCTAGTACTGGTATTTTATATTTTTCTGTTCCTAATTCATTGGTTACATTTTGAAATACTGCTAAAACTTCACTTCTTAGTTGATCTTCTACTTGAGATTTTCTATATACATCTGCTGTACCTGCAAGTTTTTCCATAAACACTGCTGGATTTATTATACTAAATGTATATTTTCCAAAACATTTTATTTCAACTCTTAATGGACTTAGTGTATTTGTCATTTGATTTGGAATTGGATGTGACCAATCTTGGAAAGGTATTGGTACTGGTGTTCCAAATTTGTTATCTAAGATTTCCTTTATATTAAAGAAAAACACTGCTTGTTCTTTAGCTGTTCCCCCACCATAAGAAAATCTTTCCCACATTTCTTTAAAAGTTTCTCCAAATTGTCCTGCAAAAAATGAAGGTGTTGAAGATGTATCAAATGTATATATACCATCTTCAGCTGTTGCATCAATTACTTTTCCATTATCATAAATAATTGCGCATTGTCCTGGTGCTACTATAATTGTGCTTTTATTTGTTATAACTCCTGTTGGTGTTGTTTTTTTCATCATTAGTATTTCATTTGTCATATCATTGCAACGAATTGCTTCCTTAAATTGATCCTCCATTGTTCCTTTAACTGCTTGTTTAGCGGCATTAAATGCTGTTTTTATTAATCCCATATTTTTAACCTCCTATTTTTATTTTCTTAATCTTTCAATTGCTGATAAAGTCCATGTATTTGCACCTGTTGTTATTATACTTCCACAATATTCACACTTTCCTGCAGATGTAATCTTTGTTGGCGCTCCGCAATTTGGACAGTTTGTTGTTTTTATTTGTTCTGATCCTTCCTGTGTTAGCACACCTGTTTTTCTTTCAAATGTCATTTTATACACATTTATTTTATCCTGTGTTTTATTTCCTTCTAGTAATTCTTTTGTTGTAGCATCTATAATGTAATCTTTCATTGTTGATTTTACAGCAATTTCTAGGATATCTCTATCTCCTTCTTGCCAGAATTTATAAATTGTTGCGTAATTGACTGCAATTCTATCTAAAATATTTATACGATTTGTTTCTATATAACGCTGTACTTGACTATTATGTTGTTCAAATAAAGTTTCAGACACAAAAGGTCTAATTGGCTCTAAATCTCTATCCATCCATGAATGCTGTAATTTAATAAATAAATCTTTAGCATAAGATAACATTTTTTCCTCTGAAAAATTTGGGTCTATTTTTCTTAATTCATCAGCATATATATGTGTTTGACTAATATCTTGTACATGATCATCAGTATTTGGTGTTTGATATGGTCTATATCCATTATTATACATTTCATTAGTTTTTTTACTTCTTCTTATAATGATAATAATAAATATTATTAGAAGTATTAATGATATTCTTCCTGTAGTTGTTCCAAATAACCATCCAAGCACAAATCCTAAATCTGCATCAGAACTTGAACTTGAACTTGAACTTGAACTATAATCTCTATCAGAATAATCAGAACCCCAACTTGATGAACTTGCTCCCCAATCTGAATAACTAGAACCTGAATCATATGAACTTCCACTATCATATCTCTCATAGTCTCCAAAATCTGCAAAAGAAAAAGTGGCTGACATAAGCATTATTACAATTACTAATATGTATGTTATCAATCTTTTTTTCCTCATTTGTTCACCTCCAATCCTATTATATTAATATTGGGTACATTTTTATATTTCTATATATTTATAATACATTTTTTTGACGAATTTTGTCAATGTTTTTTATAATTTATCCTAATATTTTATCAAATACGGTTTTCAATAGAAATTCTGGATTTTGACAATTGGTGTTAAAATTCCATACCTCCATTAACATTAGCAAATAAAAACAGTAGACTTTTCTTTGTAAATGTAGTACAATTATTTTCAGTTTCAGAATAAATATATTATTAAGGAGATTTTTATGTTTAAGAAATATTTAATAGTTTTTTTAGTATCCATGATACCTCTAATCGAATTAAGAGGCGCTGTTCCTATTGGTTTAAGCGAGGCTTTTGGAGGTTCTTTACCTATTCTTCCATTATACATTACTTGTATAATAGGTAATATGCTTCCTGTTCCTTTTATATTTTTCTTTGCAAGAAAAGTTTTAGTATGGGGTGCAGATAAAAAGTTTATTGGAAAATTTTTTAAATTTTGTTTAGAAAAAGGTGAAAAGGGCGGAAAGAAATTACAAGAAAAGGCTGGACACGGTTTATATTTTGCTTTATTTCTTTTTGTAGGGATTCCTCTTCCTGGTACTGGTGCATGGACCGGAACTCTTGCTGCTTCTTTTTTAGATATGGATTTTAAAAAGAGTAGCATTGCAGTAATGGCAGGTGTTGTTCTAGCAGGAGTTATTATGGGGCTAGCCTCAGCAGGAGTTTTTGGTGCAGTTGGTGCAATTTTTAGTTAATCCGAAAAATGTCAAAAACTAAAAAAGGGACACACACCGAAAGAAAAAAAGGGGACACACACCGAAATAAGAAAATGAAAATTTTTCTTATTTCGGTGTGTGTCCCCTTTTTTTCTTTCAGTGTGTGCCTCTTTTTCGTCTTTTTTCTTTTTTAGCTTGCTCTTCTTTTTAACTCCCTATATTCAATAAAATCCTCAACCACTACCTTAAGCACTGCAATTACAGGCACCGCTAAGAACATACCTATAATTCCGAAATAGGCTCCACCAATAGTAACTGCTAAAATTACAAGTAATGGGTTTATTTCAAGTGAATCTCCTACTATCTTAGGGTTAATTACATTTGCATCTATTTGTTGCAAAATTATAACTACAACTAACATTATTATTGCTTGTTGAACTCCTCCAGTAAGTAATGTAATAATACCTGCTATAACAACTGCAATTATTGCTCCAATATATGGAATTAAATTAAATAATCCTATCATAAATCCTAGTAATACTGAGTATTTTACGCCTATAATGCTCATGGCAATTGATGTTATTACACCAACTATAATAGCATCTAAAACTTGACTTGATAAAAAATGGAAAAATATCTCATTTGTGCGGTCAAAATATTTACCTAGGTTGTTATATACTTTTTTATTAACAAGCGCTCCTGTTAGTCTTTTTGCAAAATTAAGTATTTCTCTCCTGCTATTTAATATATATATAGACACTACAAATGTTACAAAAATATCAAATATTTTATTTGCTACACTAATTGCGCCTTGCGCATATTGAGATAAAGCCTCAACATTTATTATTTTTCTAAAATCTATATTTTTTACTTCTTCAATTGCTTTTGAAATAACTTCGGTTTTCCAAATTGATTCTTCAGGCAATTCATTTATTTTAGCAATTGCTGAATTATAATATGATTGATAATTGTTTACTAAGTCTATAACACTTTGGATAACAGGTGGCAAAATAAAATTAATTAAAATTACAATTAGTATTAAAGCAATTATATATACTGTTAAAATACTTAATGGTCTTGCTTTTTTTGATATCCATTTTATTTTTTTTACATTTTTATATGTTGTTTCAATTTTTCTACATGGAATATATAAAATGTAGGCAATTAACATTCCTGCTCCAAATGGAGCTAAAATTTTAAAGAAATTTCCTATTCCACTTGCAATTTGTTCTATATTATTTACAGTTTTATATACCAATATTACGGCAACTGCAAATGTAAACCAGTATAACCATTTTGTTATTGTTCTTGTTTTTTTCTCCATATACATCCCTCTTTTAACTGTTTTATATTATATAAATTATTTGAATTTAAAGCTCAATATCTAATTCTATAGGGCAATGGTCACTGCCCATTATATCTTTATGTATTTTACTATCCTTTATTTTATTTTTAATTGATCTAGATGCAATAAAATAATCTATTCTCCAACCTATATCTTTTTCTCTTGCTTTCATCATATAAGACCACCATGTATAGGCATTCTCTTTATTTGGATAAAGGAATCTGTATGTATCAACAAAACCTGCTTTCAAAAGTTCTGTCATTTTTTCTCTTTCCTCATCAGTAAAACCTGCACTATGATGATTTGTTTTTGGATTTTTTAAATCTATTTCGTTATGTGCAACATTTAAATCTCCACAGTATATTACGGGTTTTTTCTTATCTAAAGATGATAGATATCTTCTTATTTCATTTTCCCAAATTTGACGGTAATCTAATCTTTCTAACTCTCTTTTTGAATTAGGCGTATAACAATTTACTAAATAGAATTTTTCAAATTCTAAAGTTATTATTCTTCCTTCTTGATCATGTTCTTCTATTCCAAGTCCATAAGTTACATTTAATGGTTTCTTTTTTGTAAATACAGCTGTTCCAGAATATCCTTTTTTTATAGCACTATTCCAATATTGATAATAGCCATCTAAAACAAGTTCTACCTGCCCTTCTTGCATTTTTGTTTCTTGAATACAAAAAATATCTGCATCTATCTGTTTAAAAAAATCCATAAATCCTTTATTTAGCACTGCTCTTAATCCATTTACATTCCAAGATATTAGTTTCATATTATTTATCTCCTAACTTGTGACACATTGGGGTTCCCATTGGGGACGTTTCCTTTTGGGGTATCTGGTCCAAGTGGGGTATCTGTCCCTTTTGTAACCTTTCAAAATTCTTCTATGTTTAGCATTATACCATTAAAAAGAGCTTTTGGCAATAAGTTCCCAAAAGGGACAGATACCCCATATGATTATTTTATGATAATGTCCTAAGTAATATTTTTAGAAAATGTCCTAAATGATATAATATGTCACTGAGGTGACAAAATGAAAGAGGTAAAATTAAGAATGAATGAACAATAT
>Ga0256404_1003346_pt1 | contig 32944 bp, 55 predicted proteins | sample RumenRJG_01DNA_FD_185990 | JGI IMG/M metagenome (GOLD analysis project Ga0256404, IMG submission 185990) | Bovine rumen microbial communities from Lethbridge, Alberta, Canada - RJG_01 | ecosystem: Host-associated > Mammals > Digestive system > Stomach > Rumen | place: Canada: Alberta | collected...
TGACTCACAATCAGGTTGTTGTTTAATTATAATAGTATCTCCTCTATGATAATCAGGGTACATACTATCACCATCAACAACTAAAGCAAAATATTGCTCTCCATTTTTTTCCCACTCATAAGGTATTTCTTCATATCCTAGTACCTCCTGAATTGCTTCAATAGGTACACCGGCAGGAACTTTACCAAGTAAAGGTATTTTAATTGTCCTAGATGGCATTTGTGTATATGATGCATCTTCTATTGATGGGGTAGGTATCCACTCTCTATCAATATCTACATCATAACCCATCAACCAACCCTCACTAACATCTAAAGCAATAGCAAGTTTGTGTAATTTGTCTGATTTTGCTTTGTACTTACCTGATAGGTAATTACTTATCAATGATTTATCAATGCCTGTTTTGTTTACTAAATCTATTTGTTTTATGCCTCTGATATTCATTGCTTTTCTTAATCTATCAGAAAAATCTTCTACAATCATACATCAGCCTCCCTACATATATTATTATACACAGAAATTAAGAAAAATCAACAAAAGTTGAGAAAAATATAAAAAAATTGAGAAAAATCAATAAAAGTTGTTGACAAAAATTTTTTTTGTGATTATACTTAATATAGTTGAGGAAACTCAACTAGATAAAATGGAGGGAGGATATCAATGGAAAATACAATTTTTGATTACTCAAAGTTAAAAGACAAAATACAAACAACTTTATATACCAATAATGATGGTAATACTGAAACTTACAATTTAACAAGTTTTGCTAAAACAATAGGTATTTCTTATTATTCTTTATATAAGAAGTTAAGAAACATTGTACCATTTACTCAACAAGAAATTATTAATTGTATAAAAGTATTAGGAATAGAGCCATCAGAGATTAGTATATATTTTTTTACAGAAAAAGTTGAGAAAACTCAATTTTAGTCGGTCAAACTAAAAAACAAAAACAAAAAATAAGGATATAGAAAGGATTTTTTATGAAAAAGAAATTAAGTGTTAAAGAGGTTGCCTCTCTTATGGGTAAATCTGCTCAATTTGTTAGAGTAGGGTTACAAAATGGCAAGTTTACATTTGGAAGTGCAGTAAAACTATCTTCAAGATGGTCTTATCATATATCACCTGCATTATTTTATGAATATTTAAATGGCAATGGAGCAAAGGAGGGGCAAGTAAATGAAAACTAAAAGAGTATTAAGACCATGGGTTAAAGTGGCATTATTTATTATTGCAATGATATTAATTCTTATTGGATTAAATAAGATACTTGCAAATGATATGGAGAAACATATTGAAAAAGTATCAGAAGAGTGTGCATCAGAGGGATATGGTATTAAAGCCAAATATACAAAAGAGGGGGATAAATACTATGTCTGCAACAAATAAGAGTCAAATATCTGATATTATTGCTCATTTAAGAAAATATAAAACTATTACTTCTTATGAGGCAATTAGAAAATATGGAGCAACTAGATTATCAGGAATAATATTTATTTTACGAGATAAAGGTTTTGGAATTGAAACTGAAATGATACAAGGCAAAAATAGGTATGGACATGCTACTAATTATGCAGTTTACCACCTTGTAAAAGATTTAGAAGAGGAGGTAGATTAGTGTGCTTTTATTAAAGATACTTTATTATTTCATTTGTGTAGTAGCAATTATATTATCAATATTTTTTGTATTTTATCTAATTAAATCTATTATCAAGACTCTAAAAAGGAAAAAATAATGAACAATAATAAAAGATATTATTGGATAAAGTTAAAGACAGATTTCTTTACTCAAAACACAATAGATTTTCTGCTATCCCAAAAAAATGGTTGTGAATATGTAGTTTTGTATCAGATGCTTTGCCTACTTACTGCAAATAATGATGGAACTTTAGCAACTAGATTTGGGGAAACATTAATACCTTATGATATAGATAAAATTGTTAGAGATACCAAGTATTTTGATTTTGATACTGTAACCATTGCATTAGGTTTATTTAAAAAGTTAGGTTTAATTTATGAACAGCAAGAAAAAATATTGAGAGTATCTGATTTTGAACAAATGGTAGGAAGTGAAACTGTTTGGGCAGAAAAGAAGAGAAAATATAGGGAAGCAATCAAAGGTAATAATGAAAGACAATTACTAGGACATAATGAGGACATTGTCCGAGAAGAGAAAGATATAGATATAGAGATAGATAAAGATATAGATATAGAAGAAGAAAAAGAAGAAAGTGTTAGTGTTAGTGTTAGCAAAACTGACCTTAATAATTTTTTTAAAAGATTTGAAATAAAAGGAAAATTAAATCAAGAAACAATTATTAATTATTTAAAAAAAGGTATGACTTTAGAGGTAATTGAAAATGGTTTATTAATTCCTTTTGATAGAAATGTAATGAACTTTGATTTTGATAAAGAAGAAGCACCAATAGGAGATGCAATATCTTATGGTTTAACAATTTTAGAGAATTGGGATAACTTTGGAGTCAAAACAATGGATGATGTCAAGAAGTATAACAAACTTAATAAGAATAGAGAAGTTATGTTAGGTTCTGATAATGGAGGTGATAAATGATGAGATTGGATGAACTATCAAAATACTATCATATCAAGTTAGAAATAAAACAACTTGAAGATAATTTAAGAGAATTAGATGATACTGCAATTGGTAGTCCAATATTAACAGGTATGCCTCATAGTCAGGGGAGAGTAGGCAATCCTACTGAAAGTTTGGTTTTGAAAAAGGATAAACTCTTAAATCTTTTAAAGAAGAAAAAAGAAAAATTATATGATGAACAAATAAAGATAGAAGAGTTTTTAGAAGAGGTGCAAGATAGCACTATCAGAATAATTATTAGAGCAAGATTTATTGATTGTAAGAGTTGGAAGCAAATAGGTAAAGAACTTAATTTTGACAGAACAACACCTTATTATCATTTAAAGAAATATTTAAAATCTCATAATAAGGAGGATATAAAAAAATGACAGTATTAGATTTTATTTATGGAATATTGGTGATTGCTTCAATTATAGTCTTATTTATTGGTTGGCTAGGAACTAAATATGATGTAGTTGGAAGAGATGAAAGAATAAAAGAACTAGAATTACAGATAAAAAAATATGAAGATAAAGAACAAAGAAGAATAGAAAGAGAAAAGAAGAAAAAAGAAAAAAAGATAGCAAAGAAAGTAAAAAAAGGTGATGCATCATGAGTGGTGAAATATTAAGTATAGAAACTACTCAAAAGATTGCTAGATTAGAAAAGGAAAATAAAGAGATGTCAGAGATTATTTTTAAGTTTGATGCAGAAGTTAATAAACAATTTCAAATAATTAGAACTTCTTATAATCTACTTAAAAGCAATCCTGATGCTATTGAGGATGTATTAAATATTTTAAAGGAGGGATTAAATGAAAGCCAAAGATGATAATTCAGTTAAGTTCTTATATCTTGATGAAAATGACTTTAAAAAGAAATTAAGAAGTTTAAAGACATACTGTCCAATTGCATATAAACAACTTATTTTCAGAGTCAAAAAAGAATTATTAATAGATATAGAAGATGGCACTTATTTTAAAGATTTAAAGACATCTCAAGAGTTTAAGTTCATTTATGGACAAATAAAACTTGTTTATAGTGTCAGAAAAGGAATTATTATCATGGAGAGCATTGAACCCTCACAATTTTTTCTAGATGGTTATATGTCTAGTTTAGATACTTATAAAGGTATTTATTATAGAAATAAAAAAGATAAGTTCAAAATTGATTTAGTTATGCAAATGAAAAAAGGAAAGGAATTATGCATTATGAGTGAAAAACTAAAAGAAATAATTAATCATTATGGAGTAGATAAGCAATTAAAGTATATTCATACAGAATATTTTGAATTAGATGAAGCAATTATGAATTATCAAAGTAGTGGCTTTGACTTTAATTATGATGAAGAAGCAAGAGATATAGAAAAAGAATATATACATCATATAGCAGAAGAACTTGCAGATGTAATGGTTATGTTGAAACAATTTCAAAATTATTATCAAATATCAGATGAACAAATAAATGAAATTATGAATTATAAAGTTGAAAGACAATTACAAAGAATTAATGAGGAGGTAAAGCAAAATGATAAATGATGCTATTAAAAGAGATAAAAAATTAAAAGAATTATTAGAAATTACTAATATTTCAGATGAAGAGTTTGAGAAATTAGATTTTAAAGGTAAACAAAGATATTTTAAAGCAAAAAATAAGTTATGTAAGGTATTCTTTGTTTCTAAAGATAAAAAAGGCAATGGTATTACTTATAAAAAATCATTGCAAGAGGTAAAAAAGAAATGATAGAGAGATTTATAGAAAGATTTATTAATAATTATTTATCTACTGCATTAATAAGAGTCTTTAGACAATGTGCTTTATTAAGATATATTGATTTACATGTAATACCAAGGACAGATGTTGTTACTATATATGCAAAAGATAAAAGGTTAGCAGAAAACAATTATAAAGAAATATTTTCATTTAGAAAAGATGCATCTATCTATTATTTATGTAATTTAAAAGATACAAATAAAGAGTTTGATGAAATATTAAAAAAATATCAAGAAAAAGAGGTGAGATTTTAATGGATGCAGGATTATTTATTATTATATTAGCACTTATTGCTACTGCAGTACATATTTTTGATAAGATATCAGACTTTATCATATATAAGCCAAGACATATAAAAAAGAACAACCAAGATAAAGAGTTTTGGGAGGATAAAGATGAGTAAATTAGAAAAAGTATTATTAGGATTAATTCTTACTGCATTAGCAGGACTTTTGGCATTATTTATTTATGTCATGGTAGATTTTAAAAATGATTATGATTGTTCTACTACAACAGATGTTGAGTGGTATATAGAACATAATTGTATGAGATATGAGAGGTGAGATTATGGAAGATAAAGATATAGAATATTACAATGTACCAATATACATTGAAAAAGCAATTAAAAAATTATTTAAATTAAGAAAAAATATGCAGGAAGTAACTCAACAGGTAAAAGATTACATGGAAACACATGAAATACCTACAGATACACCACTTGAATTATTAAAATACTTTCCTAAAGAGGAAGTTGACCCAAACCAAATGAAGTTAGATATATAGGAGGATATTATGAGATTATGGTTAAGAAGTCAAGACAAGACATTATTTGAAGAAGTACATGCTCTAAAGTATGGATATGTAGAAGAAACTCATTATTGCTTTGAGCCAAAAAACAATATGAAAAAAAATTATCCTCATTGTATTATTGTAAATAATGATTATATTTTTGGTGAATATAAAACAAAAGAAAGAGCAATATCAGTATTAGATGAAATACAAAATGTAATTAATGCTAAAACAATTATAAAGTTTAAAAACTTTATACCTCAAGATAGAATTAAGCAAATAAGAGATACATTATATGAAAATAGTATAGTTGTATTAGATGATGCAGAAATAAAAGAACTTGCAGGTGTAATTGTTTATCAGATGCCAAAGGAGTAGTGTATGAAGAAAATAGATATAGTAGATATAAAAAACATGGTTAAAAAGAATAAAATTAGATTTGAATTAAAAGATAATTATATTTATTTAAAAGATTTGATACATGATGAACAAGTAATTGTTGGTGAATATGAAGAAAATGAACAAGAAATACTTTCTATTTCACCTTATGGCTATTCAATAAAAAGGAGGGGAGTAAAATGCAAGAAGAAAAATTAACTATGCAACAAATGGTAAACTTTTTTCAAGATTGTAGAGATTATGGGTTAGATATGGTAATTAAATTAAAGATGCCTAACCAAGAACAACCTGAAATTATAATGAACTATAATAAAAGTATTGATGCAAAGTTAGAATATTATCAAAAGACTTATACTGATGATTTAGTACATAAAAATAATCCTGATATTCAGATAATTGAGATATTAGGAACTAATATACCATTTTAGAGGTATGTTATGATAATAGGATTTATTATTGGAGTCTTTGTAGGTTTTACAATAATGGCATGTATTAAAGTTGGTGATGATGATGAATAAATGTGTTTATTGTCAAGAGTCAAATAACCGTATAACAGGAAAAAGTTTAAAATATTATGATTTTAAATCAACTGCAGGTTATAGAACAGGATATATTAGAAAATGTGATATTGATATAATAGACTTCCTTGATTTATTTATTTTACGAGGTGCAAAAGAAAAGAAAGCAGGATTAATGATTAATAGTGGTTATGGTTTTAGGTATATTGATATTACTTATTGCCCATTTTGTGGTAGAAAATTAGATAATGAGGTGATTAAATGAGTAGAACATTTAGAATTAAGTTCGGAAGAAAGACAGTACAACCATTTAAGAAACCTGATATTGATAATATGATAATTAATTGTAAAAAAAGAAGAAATCAAGCAGAGGATGATAATGATAAAGAGCAACAATACCTATGGGATAGAAATTACATGATATTAGTTATAGGTATGAACCTTGCTTTTAGAATAGAAGATATTTTACAATTAAAAGTTGATAATTTTAAAAATGGTTCAGTATATACGAGAGAGTTTAAAACTAATAAGGAGCAATCATTTGAATTGCATCCATCATTAGCAAAAGATATAACAGATTATATTAATAGAAATGGATTAATTGAGGGAGAGTATTTATTTAAGAGTAGAAAAGGTGTTAATAAGCCAATTACTAGACAAAGAGCATGGCAAGTAATAAAAGAATTAGCAGATGAAGTTAAAGTATCATATCCTGTTGGATGCCACTCTTTAAGAAAGTATTTTGCTAGGTCATACTATGAAAAGACAGGAGATATCATAGGATTAAAAGAAATGTTAAATCACTCTAACGAAAGAGTTACATTATTATATATCTGTTGGGATAATGATGATAAAAATGAGAAAAGAAAGAACTTCTATTTAGGAAGTTAGTAAAGTGGTATGTTTCAACATATCACTAAAATTAAAATCTATTAATTTTACATAATGAGAGTTTGTAAATTGAGATAAAAAATAACACTTTCCTGACATCAGGAAAATGGTTATAAAATCTAGGGAAAAAAGGAGATTTCTCATAAAAAACTCAATTTAACGGTCTTATGTCATTTAGTAAAATTCATATAGTCAAGAATTGGAGGATAAAAATGGAATTAGATAGAAATAAATTGTTGAATATTTATGAAAGTATAAAAGATAAGTGTCATGAAAGAGATGCACATATCAAAAGAGTTGATGAAATAGATAAAGAAATCTCAAGTGATATTTTAGAGTATAGAATTGCTTCTGTATCAAGAGTATTAGATTTTATTCATTCGAGTTTAGCAACTAATAGCAGTATAGATTTAGATACTTTAATAACTCATTGTTGTAATAAATTAAATGGTAATATTGATGGAATAGAATTACAATTAGGAGGTAAATAGTTATGAAAGTTTTAATTGTATTGAAAAATGGAGGAGCACTTGAAATTAGATTAAATGAAGATAAAGCAGAATTAGAAAACACATTAAGACAAGAAATATCAGATATTTTAAATAATAATGGTAATCATATACATTTTCCTATTAATGTATGGGATAAAGAGTTATATATCTTAAAAAGCAATATTGAATATATTCAAGTTTATTAAAGATAGTTAGAAAGGATGTAAAATGCAAGAATTATTAGAAATACTAAATGATAATGGTATTAAATATTCTGTATCTGATTATGCAGGTTATGAAAGTGTAGTAATTAAGAAAAATAAATATCAGTTAGAAATATTTAAAGATGATAAAGGCTATGTAAGTGATTTACAGAGAGTTCCTTATACATGGGGTAGGATGGGTTCAACAACTATAGATGGTATTCTTGAAGATTTAAGGAACTTTCTAGGAATAAATATAACTAGTTCACAATTAAGTATATTTTAAGAGAAAATTAGTTAGAAAGGATGTAATATGACAATACAGTTATCTTTGTTTGATAAAGGAGAGTCTGAAAAGATAAAACAAAGTAAGTTTAAAGATAAGTGTGATGTCTGTGGCAAGTTTGATTATTTAAGAGGCTACAATAATATTTGTATTTGTCAAAAATGTAGAGAAAAAATAAAATTGGGAGATAAAAATGAAGAAAATAAGTGAAAAAACATTAAATATATTGTTTATCGTGTTTGGCTCTATATGGTTATCTATGATGTTTTACCTTTTAATCACTAAACAATATGATGAAATAATAGAAAACTTAATTATATTTTTTATTACTTTTATATTAGGAGTAATATATTCTAAATTAAAAAGAAGATGATTTATTATGAAATATAAGAAATTAAAATTATGTTAGGAGGTGAAAAAAATGAAATATACATGTGAAGAGTTTGTTAATACTGTAAGAAATAATATTAAAGCAGATTTAATACCTGTAGATACAAGATTTAATGTATTTAACAAAGATGAAGAGTTAGTATGTGATGTAATAGTGGATAGAACTACAGTTAAATATACAGGCGACCATCCAACAGATTTACTTGTAGGAGAATACACATTTGTTGCAGTAGAAGAGTAAAAATCACAAAACTCACACTAAAATAGTAGTATAATGTAATGTAGATAGTATTAAGGCAATAGAAATATTGTCTTTTTTTCTGTGTTTATATGAGGGTATGAATTAAAAATATATAGCACCTTTTCATCCTTTCTGTGTATATAAATTATCTCCTGTCATACTCTCATATAAGCATAGAAAGGGTGCTATGCTTATTTTAGGTAAAGGGAGATGTTTATGCTAAAGAGTTGTAGTAGGTGTGGAAAGATACACGATTTTAATAAGGTATGTTACAAAAATAGACAGGTAAGGGGTATATCAGATGCAGATAAGTTCAGAAAGACTTATAAATGGCATAAAAAGAGTGAAGAAATAAGGGCTAGGGATAAGCATTTATGTAGATGTTGTCTAGCAAATATTTTTGATACTCAACAAGTTTTTAATTTTAATAAGTTAGAAGTGCATCATATTGTTCCTTTAGAAGAGGATTATAGTAAGAGATTAGATGATGATAACTTGATTACTTTATGTTGTTATCATCATAAATTATCTGACTCAAATGTAATACCAAGAAATATACTAAAAAGCCTTACCTATCCTGATGCAGATTTAGAGAAAATAAGGGCAGAGGTAGAGGGTATAACCATCCCCCCTACCCATTAATCTTATTTTTTTTAATTGCTTCAAAACCTACCTGCCCCCTAAAAGTGTGAAAAATGCCTAAAATGAAAAATTTCATCAACTGTTGGTTGAATTAGGAGGTGATTTTTATGGCAAGACCAGCAAAAGCAATTGATACTAACTCAATGAAGATGAGTAAAAAAGAAAGAAAAGATAGAGAAGAAAATGAAAAAAAGTTAAGAGGAGATAATAACAAAATAAAACCATTTTCATATCTTACAAAAAGACAAAAAGCAATCTTTAAAGATATTCTGAATAATCTTAATAAAGACATTTTAAGTAATTTAGATACCTACTTATTAAATCAAACTGCTATTACTATTGAGAGATTGGAAAGTATAGAAAAGGCTATTAATGAAGCAAGTAAGGTAACAGATGATGATGGTAAAGTAAAGGATAAATTAGATGCCAAGACAATTATTAATTTAAAATCAGTTAGAGATATGTATTCTAAAGACTTTTTTAGATGTTGTAATGAATTGTCATTATCACCTCAAGCAAGAGCAAAGATATCTATTAATACAACCCCACAAAAGAAAAAAACATTAATGGATATTTTAAATGAAGATGATGATGACAATGAAGAATAATATTATTGAGAGTCATCCAAGTTATATTTATGCCAAAAAGATAGTTGATGGAACAATCAAACCACCACCATTGTTTTATGAATTAAATGGTGAGAAAAAGTTCATACCTCCAAAGTATGTAAAAAAACAATGTAAGATATTTTTGGATATAGCAGACAATAAAACAAGTAAATACATTATTGATACTAATAGAATAAAAAAAATTGATAAGATATGTAAGATATTAGTTATGGCTAAAGGTATTAAAACAGGTCATAAAATATATAATGCATTATCAGGTTATCAATGGTTAATTATTGTTGCGAGTCTATGTACTGTCTATAGAGATAACAAAAGAAAAAGAAGATATGAAACAATCATATTAGAGATATGTAGAAAAAATGGTAAAACATTTATAGTTGCTCTTATTATTCTATTGTTATTTTATTTAGAGCCAAAATATTCTAGATTTTTCTCTGTAGCACCTGATGGAGCATTAGCAAAAGAAATAAAACAAGCCCTAGAACCATTAATAAAGGCAAATGCTAATATTTTTGAAGAGGGTGAGTTTAAAATATTAAGAGATTGCATTAGACATACTGCAACAGATACAGTATATACACCTTTAAATTATTCAAAAGACAGGATGGATGGTAAAGAACCATCTGTTTTTGTTGCAGATGAAGTTGGAGCATTACCAAGTGCATATCCTATTGAAGCCATGAGGTCAGGACAATTATTAGTAATAAATAAATTAGGTTTTATTATTTCAACTAAATATCCTACAACAGATAATCCTATGGAAGATGAAACAGGTTATGCTAAAAAAGTTTTAGATGGTATTATTGATGATGAAAAAGTTTTTGCTTTATTATATGAACCAAATGAAACTAAAAATTGGACAAATGATGATAATATTATTCTGCAATCCAATCCATTAGCATTGGAAATAGAAGCAGTTTATAAAGATTTACTAGATAAGAGAAGAAAAGCAATTGAGATTGAAAGTAAGAGAGAAAACTTTTTAACTAAACATTGCAATATTATATATCAAGGTGCAGGTACAGAGAGTTTTGTTGATGTTACAGAAGTTCAAAAATGTAAGGTTGAAAAAATAGATTGGACAGGTAAAGAGGTATATATTGGTGTTGACTTATCAATGTCAAATGATAACTGTGCAGTAGCAATGACAAGTAATGATGATGATAAGATATTGGCAGAAGCAATATCATTTATACCGGAGGGAAGAATTGAAGAAAAAAATCAATTTGAAAAAGTTAATTATTATGAGTTTATTAATGCAATGAAATGTATTGCATGTGGTGATAGAACTGTTGATTATAAAGTTATAGAGGATTTTGTCTTTGCAATAGAAAGTAAATATGATGTAGTTGTAATGGCAATAGGATATGATAGATATAATGCATTATCATCTGCTCAAAAATGGGATGAAAAATACAATACAGTTCAAATAAGACAACACTCTGATACTTTACATCCACCTACTAAATTACTTTATGAGAAGATTATGGATGGAAAGTTTGAATATGAAGAAAATAAACTATTAGAGATAAACTTTCAAAATGCTAGATGTGTATATGATACTAATATGAACAGATATGTTAATAAAAAGAAATCAAATGGAAAAATAGATATGGTTGTAGCACTTATTAATAGTATTTATCTATTACAACAAGAAGTATTTCTTGAAAATGGAAACTTTTTTGTTCAAGTTGCTTAACTTTCACATTTTTCACATTAGTTGTATGCTATAATGTATTTGTGAGATAATCAATGAAAGCAGATAGAAATATCTGTTTTTTGTTTTACATGAAAAGAGGTGAAAAAATGGCATTTATTGATTTATTTATTAAAAGAGAAGCAAGAGAAGAAACTAAAGAAGTTGAAGTAACAGATGAACAAGTAGTAGAAGAAAATAATCCTCAAGATTTGTTATTAAAATCTCTGTTAAAAGGTGAAGAAATTACAAAACAAAATGCTTTATCTGTACCTGCAGTATCTAGTGCAGTAGATATGTTATCTAGTCTTGTTGCTCCATTACCTGTAAAACTATATAAAAAGACAAAAGGTGAAGATGGTAAAACAAAAATAGAAGAAGTAGAAAATGATATCAGATTAAATCTTTTAAATCAAGATACAGGTGATTTATTAGACCCATTTCAATTGAAAAAAGCAATTGTATATGACTATCTAGTTAATAAAGGTGCTTATGTTTACATTGATAAAGTTAAAAATGATTGTAGGTCATTAAGGTATATTGAACCTGATTATGTATCACCTCAAACTAATTTTGACCCTATTTTTAAGGATGCTAAATATTTAGTTAATGGAAAAGAGTATGAAGTTTATAATTTTCTCACTATTTTAAGAAATACTAAAGATGGAGTCAAAGGTGTTAGTGCAGTAGATGAAATATCAAAATCAATTGAAACTGCTTTTACTACAATTTTATATGAATTAGGAATTGTAAAAAAAGGAGGAGCAAAAAAAGGTTTTCTTACTGCTACACGAAAATTAGGTAAAGATGAAATAAAATTATTAAAAGATGCATGGAACAGATACTATGGTGGAAACAATGAAGAAAATGTAATTGTCCTAAATGATGGTATAGAGTTTAAAGAGGGAGCAAACTCTTCTGTTGAATTGCAGATTAATGATAGAAAGAAAACATTGAAAGATGATATTAAGGAAGTATTTCATATATTTGATGATTATAATACTACAATTAAAGTTGGTGTAATGCCTATCATTAGTGCTATGGAACATGCATACAATAAAAATCTTTTACTAGAGTCAGAAAAAGGGCTCTTTTATTTTGCAGTAGATACTAAACAAATAATTAGAGGCAATCTAAAAGAAAGATTTGAAGCATATAAGATAGCATCTGATACAGGATGGTTGACTAAAAATGAAATTAGAAATCAAGAAGATTATGACTCTATTGAGGGATTAGATGTTGTAAGTATGAACCTTGCAAATGTTTTATATGATATTAATTCAAAAAAATATTATACACCTAACACCGGTTCAGTAATGAATATGGAAAATGGAAACAATGGAGGAGGTGATAATGATGAAAATCCAAGTTAGAAATGATATGGTAGTTATAGATGGTTATGTTAATGCAGTAGATAGATTTTCTAAAGTCTTATATGATAAAAAAGGACAATTTATTGAAAAAATATTACCATCTGTTTTTAGGAGGGCACTTGAGAAAAATCCATCTGTTAAAGTTCTTTTAGACCATGATTATGATAAAGAATTGGCAAATACCAAAGATGATACTGCAAAACTTTATGAAGATAACATAGGTTTAAGAGCCACAGTTGAGATAACAGACCCTGATGTTATAGAAAAAGCCAAAAAGAAAAAATTAAGAGGATGGTCTTTTGGATTTATTTGTAATAAGGATGAAGAAGTTATCAACAAAGATGGAATACGAGAAAGAAGTGTAAGAGATATTGATTTATTTGAAGTATCAATTATTGATGATAAAAAAATACCTGCTTACATTGGAACAAGTATTGAAATGAGAGATGAACAACCAACAGTAGTTGAATATAGAAGTGAAGAGTTTGAAGATGACTCTTTTTCTTATGATGAAGAAAGTCAAGAAAAGACTCCAAACTTTAATGAAATGACAGCCTCTCAAAAGAGAGAAGTGTTAAATAGTGCTTATAGTCAACTATTTAAAGATGGTTGGTTGGAGGACTATGATGATGGTTTTGTTTATGGAACAATCCAAAGTGATAGTCAATTGTATAAGATGCCTTATTCAATAACTGATGGAACAGTATCAATTGATAGTAATAATCAAGTGAAAGTTGTTCGTGGAGGTTATAAAGAAATAAGAGCAGATGAGGAAGTGCCTGAACAACCACAAAATGTGGATGTTGGAAAAATAGATTACTCAAAGTATGAAAATATTCTAAAGGAAATTAAGGAGGGATAATATGAATATTAAGAAACTTAATGAGGATAAGAATACAAAGGTTGCAGAAATGGAGTCTTTGTTAAATGGAGTAAAGGCAGAAGAAAGAGCCTTTACAGAAGATGAACAAAAACAATTTGATGAATTAAAGAGTCAGATTGAAGCAATCAACAAAACTCTTGAAGCATTTGAAGCAAGTAGAGAATTAGTTGATGATGCAGAAAAAGAAGAGGAAAAACAAAAGGAGGAAGAAAAAATGTCAGAAGAAGAAAGAGCATTAGAATTAGAACAAAGAGATATTGAAAACTTTGCTAAATACATAAGAAATGAAGTTTTAACTGAAAATAGAGCAGGTGGCTCATCATTTTCACAAGGAAATAATGGAGTAATTGTACCAACAACAATTGCAAATAAAATTATAACTACTGCATTTAATATGAGTCCAATTTTGGAAAAAGCAACTAAATATAACACTAAAGGTAAATTAGAAATACCTGTTTATGGTAAAGATGGTAATGATGATATTACTGTTGCTTATGGACAAGATTTTACTGAATTAGTAGAAAAAGCAGGTAAGTTTACTTCTGTAACTTTAGAAGATTACTTAATTGGAGCATTAGCAAAAATTGGTAATTCATTAGTAAACAATACTGACATTGATTTAGTAAATGTTGTTATTAATATTATTGCAGAATATGTAAAACTATTCCTTGAGGGAGAAGCATTAAATGGTACTGAAAACAAAATTGCAGGATGTAGTGAAATCCCTGCAACTCAAACGGTTACAACAGAAGTAGCAGGAGTTATTTCTTATGATGATTTAGTAAAAACTAAAAATAAAGTTATTCAATCATTTAGAAAAGGTTCTATTTGGGTTATGAACCAAGATACTCAAACAGTTCTTGAAACAATGAAAGATGGTAATGAAAGACCTATGTTCTTACCAGACCCAACAGGTGAATTTGATGGTATGGTATTAGGATATCCTGTATATGTATCTGATAATATGGAAGGTATTGCAGGTGGTAAATCACCAATCATCTTTGGTAACTTTAGTGGATTAGCATTAAAAACTACTAAAGAATTAGAAATCCAAGTTTTAAGAGAAAAATATGCTACTCAACATGCTACAGGTGTAGTTGCATGGTTAGAGTGTGATATTAAAATTGAACATCTTCAAAAATTATCTAAATTAACTATTAAATCTGCTTAATAAGAGGTAAATAATGTATCTAGTATTAAAAGGATTTGCAAATAATGAAATATCTGCAGTTAAGGGCAAGGTAATCAAAAATATTGATAAAAAATTAGCCTCTGCCCTTATTGAAGCAGGTTATATCACTCCATATTCTAAACAAGATATGTCTAATAAAGAAAAGGATGATGAAATTAAAAATCTTAATTCTCAATTAGTAGAAAAAGATGCAGAAATCCAAACTTTAAAAGATAAAGTTGAAGAATTGGAGAAAACTATTGAAGAATTAACTGCACCATCAGTAAATGATGATAATGCAGATAATGAAGAAGATAATGGAGATAATTTAGATAATAATACAGACTCTAAACCAATAGAAGATGGAGAAAATGGTGAAGAGTCAAAAAATAATCCTGATGAAAAAGATGATGATAAATCATCTAAAAGTAAGAAAGAGTAAGTAATTCAATTGTTCAGGCAAACTCCCAAAGATAGGAGGAATAGTTATGATTACTAAAGTTAGTGAAATAACAGTAGATGAAATAAAAAATTATCTACGAATATCTGAAATATCAGATAAAGATGAAAAATATCTTGAAACAATAAAAAAAGTTATTATTGATTATATTCAAAATAATACAGGACTAGATGATGATGACATGGATAAATATAGTGATTTGGTTGCAGTATTTTATGTACTATGCCAAGATTTATATGATACTAGGTCATATTATGTTGATAATAATAATGTCAATGTTATGGTTCAATCTATACTTGATATGCACTCAAGGAATTTACTATGAGTAATACTATTAAAAATGCAGGTAAATATAATAAACTTATCAAAATATGCAATGTTGTTAATGTAGTAGATGATGAGGGCTTTTCAAAACCAACAGAAACTGTAGTATTAGAAACTTATGCAGAAGTAAAAACAACTAAAGGCTTTACTTTAATTCAAAATAATACGGATTTTGAAAAAGCATATACAAACTTTACTATTAGATATCCTGCTAAAACAGAAATAACAAGAGATATGTTTATTAGATATAATAATAAAACTTATTCTATTGAATACTTAAATAATATCAATGAAGATAATATTGAACTAGAAATACAAGCGAAAGTGGTTGTTAAATAATGGCACAATTTAATCAAGAATTGCCAAATGATTTAATAAAAGAATTTGAAGAGTTGGCAATAGCCACTCCTAAAATGATGGGTGAAATGACAAAAGCAGGAGCAGAAGTTGTTGCCGAGGCAGTTAGAGGTAACCTATCTAAATCATTTAAGTCAACAGATAGATTAAGTAAGTGTCTGTATGTTTCAAAAACATATAAAACACCATCTGATGATAGTATAAATAATAAAGTAATGATTTATGGCTATTTAGATAGTGAAAAAAAGCATCCTGCACCATTGGTTGCAATGGCAAGAGAATATGGTACGAGTAGAGGAGAGGCAAAAAAGCCTTTTTTTCGTAAATCATTTAAAAAGGATGCTATAGAAAATGCAATGAAACAAGTTGAAGAACAATATATGCCAAAGGAGTAGGTTATGAATAGTGAAATAGAAAGAATATTTAAGGATTTTACAGTAGATGGCAAAAAAATACCTGTTGCTTTTATCAGATATAGAGGAAGCGATAAAACATTTATTACCTATCAAGAAATTAATCATGTTCCTGAATTAGAAGCAGATGATGAACTACTATATAGTTCATCTACTTTAGATTTTGATGTATATACAGATGGTAATTATTTAAATATTGTTTCAGAAATCAAAAAGAAAATGTCAGACAATGATTTTGTTTGGGTTGATGATAGTCCGGATATGTATGAAGAAGATACAAGGTTATATCATAAAACAATCACATTTGTTAAAGAGAGGAGTGTGTTATAAATGGCACAAATAGGATTAAGACATTTTAAATATTCACCAATTGATGAAAATGGTCATTATACAGGTGCAAATAAATTATCAGGAGCAATAGAGTCAAAGATTGCTTTGACAATTGCAGAAGCAGAATTATATGCAGATGATACTTTAGAAGAAAAGGCTCAAGAATTTGCTAAAGGTGCTTTAACTCTTACAGTTAGTGAAGATGATGATAATGTTTTTGCTCCATTACTAGGACACGAAACAACACAAGATGGTGAAGTTGTAAGGTCAACAGAAGATGTTGCACCATATGTAGGCTTTGGTAGAGTGCTTACTAAATTAGTAAATGGTCAAAGAAAATTTAAAGCAGAGTTTTTTCCAAAAGTTCAATTCAAACCATTTATCAATGATGGTAAAACAAAAGGTGAAAGTATTGAGTTTGGTACAACAACAGTTGAGGGTACTATTTTTGCAGTAGAGGAAACTGTTTCAGGTGTAACTAAACACAGATGGGAAAGACATAAAACTTTTGATACTGATACAGAAGCACAAGCCTATTTGGATAATTTGATGTCAGCATCAAACAATTAATCTAAAGGGTAGGTACTTTATGTATTTACCCATTTTTTTTATTATAAGGAGGTAATTTAAATGAAAGAACAATTAACATATTTAGATGAAAACAATCAATATCCTATTATTTTTACTTTAAATGTAATGAAATCAATTCAAGAAAAATATGGGACATTAGAAGATTGGCAAAACTTAATTTTTGTTAAAGATAAGAAGAAAGATGAACCTGATATTGAACCTGATATTAATGCTTTATTATTTGGTTTAACTGAAATGGTTAATGAGGGAATTGACATTTTAAATGAAGAAAGTAATGAACAAACTCCTATTGCTTTTAAAACAGAAAAACAAGTAGGAAGAGTTATTACTAAACTAGGTTTAGAGGGTGCAACAGAAAAATTAGGTCAAAGTATTCTAAAAGCAAATAAAACTGATAACCCAAAAAACGAGTAATCCACGAGGATGATAAAACTGTTTTAGACTTCTCGTGGTTATTATTTGTAGGTCATACTTTATTAGGCTTTTCAAAAAAAGAAGTTGGTCATATGACATTGGGAGAATTAATGAATTTATATAATCATTATCAAAATTACTATGACTTTACTTTATCAAAGAGAACCTATAAAGAATTAGAACAAAAAATAATGGAAGAAGAAGAGTGGATACCTGATTAGGTATCTTTTTAATTTGAAAGGAGGGATTATTAATGAGTTCATTTGGTGGTACTGTTAAATTATCAGGTGAAAGTGAATATAAAAAAGCATTAAGTGATATTACTTCTAATTTAAAAGTAATGTCAAGTGAAATGCAAATAGTAACTGCTACATATGGAAAAAACGATACATCAGTACAAGGCTTATCAAAAAGAAATGAAGTATTAAATAAACAGATTGATGCTCAAAAAGAAAAAGTTGAAGTGTTAAAAAATGCTTTAGAGCAATCCAAAAATGAAACCGGTGAAAATTCCTCTACAACTCAAAAATGGCAAACTGAATTAAATAAAGCAACTGCTCAATTGGTAACAATGGAGAAAGAAGTTAAAGATAATGAAGATGCAATGCAGAAATCTAGTGATGCAACAGATGAAAACACTAAAAGTGTTGAAGAGTTTGGTAAAGAAGCAGATAAATCAGGAGAAAAGGCATTATCACTTGGTGATATTATTAAAGCCAATTTGATAAGTGATGCAATTAAAAGTGGCTTAAAGGCTTTAGCATCAGGATTATCAAGTGTTGCTTCTTCATTTACTGATGCTTTAAAAAATGGTTCTGCATATGCAGATAATTTATTAACTATGTCCACCCAAACAGGTGTAAGTGTTGAAAGTTTACAAAAATACAATGCAATTTGTGAATTGGTTGATGTATCAACAGAAACATTAACAGGTTCAATGGCTAAAAACATAAAGTCTATGGCATCAGGTAAAGATGCTTATGATAGATTGGGTGTATCTGTAAAAGATGCAAATGGCAATTTAAGAGATAGTGAAACAGTATATTGGGAAAGCATTGATGCACTAAGCAAAATTGAAGATAGCACTCAAAGAGATGCACTTGCTATGGAGATTTTTGGTAAATCTGCACAAGAATTAAATCCTTTAATAGCACAAGGAAGTGCAGGAATAAAGGAATTAAGCAAAGAAGCAGAAAAAATGGGTGCAGTTTTGAGTCAAGAGGGTATGGAAGCATTAGGTGCTTTAGATGATGAAATGCAGAAATCTGCAGTTATATCTCAAGCAACAGGAAATATACTAGCCTCTGCTTTTGCACCTGCAGTTTCTTCAATGTTGAGTGGAGTAAATGACATAGGTGGTGCATTTAATAACCTTATAGCATCAATTTTAGGTGGAGATGAGGGTGGAATAGAAGAAGCCACTAATCAATTTGTTGAATATATTGAGGTATTTATTAACAATATATCTGAACAAATACCTAAAATGTTGGAAATAGGTACTAATTTAATATCTACATTAGTAAATACTATCTCAAGTAATTTACCAAAGATACTTGAGGCAGGTATTCAAGTAATAACTACATTATTAAATGGTATTACAAGCAATTTAAATCAAATATTACCGGTTGTAATCCAAGTAATATTGACTTTAGCAACTGCCATAATACAAAATCTGCCTACAATACTTGAGGCAGGTATTCAAGTAATAATATCTTTAGTTCAAGGTATCGCTCAATCATTGCCTGAATTAATACCGGTTATTGTTGATGCCATAATAACTATGGTGGAAACAGTAATTGACAATATAGATATGATAATTGATGCAGGAATAGCAATTATTATGGGATTAATAGATGGTTTAATAGAAGCCTTACCAAAATTAATTGATAAAATACCTGAAATAATAGATAAGTTAATTATGGCAATCACAAATAACCTACCAAAGATTATACAAGCAGGTATTACATTAATTATTAAATTAGCAGAGGGATTAATAAAGGCAATCCCTCAATTAGTGTCAAAAATCCCACAAATAATCACTTCAATTGTAAAAGGTCTTGCAAATGGTATTTCTCAAATGGCATCTGTAGGATTAGATATGATTAAAGGATTATGGCAAGGTATTAGTAATTCATTAAGTTGGATAAAAGATAAGATTAAAGGTTGGGTTGGTAATGTATTTAAATTTATTAAAAAATTATTTGGCATTTCAAGTCCAAGTAAACTATTTAGAGATGAAATAGGTACTAATTTGGCTAAAGGTATAGGTATTGGTTTTTCTGATGAAATGGAAACAGTTAATAAAGACATAGCAGATGCAATACCAACTGACTATGATGTAGGAGTCAATACCACATTACATAATGATATTACAAGTTCATTTAATAATGGTGTACTATCTCAAAGTGAGTCTATTGCAGAAGCAGTAAGAGATGCATTGACAGGTATGTATGTTAAATTAGATGGTGATAAGGTAGGAGAAATTGTTGTAAACAAAGTAGAGGATGTGATTTATACATGAGTAAAAATTATTTAATTTTTAAAGGCATTAATAGTAATACATTTGATAATTTGGTTATAAGTGAATTATCTCCTATCTCATCCCCTGAAATAAGAGTTGATATTACTGAAATAGATGGTGCAGATGGTGATATTGTAGATGAATTAGGCTATAGAGCATATAATAAATCTATCAAAATAGGATTAAAAAACTCTAATAATATAGATAAAATAATAAAATACTTTAGTGGTTCAGGAGATTTAGTTTTATCAAATGAACCTGATAAAGTATATAAAGCACAAATATACAGTAAAGTAGATTATGAAAGACTTTTGACATTTAGAACTGCTAAAGTAACATTTCATGTTCAACCATTTAAATATGCTCTAAATGAACCTCCATTTGTATTTAATATTACAAATGAAACAGAGGTTAAAGTAACAAATATAGGTCTTGAGAAATCAAAACCTATTATTACTTTATATGGTGATGGTGAGGTAACATTAACTATAAATGGTTATGATGTTTTTACTGTTAATATTGATGATGAGTTTGTTGTAATAGACTCTATGCAATTAGAAGCATATAAAGGATTAATATTAAAGAATAGAAAAATGTCAGGTAATTTTCCTATTTTAGATGTAGGAGTCAATACTATCAGTTGGACAGGTAATTTAACTAAATTAATAGTAGAGCCAAAAAGTAGGTGGTTATAATGATTAGTGTATATCCATCTACAGAAAAAGATTTTAATGATAATGGTCTAAAAATATTAAAACCATTAAAAGCATTAATTAGAAAAGAAGATAATGGAGATTATTATTTAGATATTAAGGATAAAATTGATTTTATTGATTATTATCAAGCAGATATGATTATAAGGGTATCAACACCATGGGGATATCAACCTTTTAGATTGACTAACCCAAATGTAGAAAATGATATCATAACTTGTAAAGCATATCATGTGTATTTTGATAGTAAAAATTATATTATTAGAGATAGTTATGTTGTGGATAAGAATTGTAATGATGCTTTAGACCACCTTAATATGGCTACTGATAATCCATCACCATTTACAACCATATCTGATGTAACTAGAGTTAATTCTTTTAGATGCATGAGGCAATCTTTGGAGGAAGCCTTTGCAACAGTAGTTGAAAGATGGGGAGGACACCTTGTTAGAGATGGCTTTAATGTGGCTATAAGAGATGAAATAGGTGAAGATAGAGGAATTGTATTATCTTATGAAAAAAACATCAAAAAAATGGTAAAAAAAGAGATTTGGGATAATGTTTTAACTAAAATATTACCTGTTGGTAAAGATGGTATTATGTTACCTGAAACTTATATAGAACTTGATACACAATTATATGATACTCCAAAATCAAAAGTTATATCTTTTGACCAAAGTAATATAGTTGAAGATGATTATACTATTGATGGAGAATTAGATGAAAATGCTTATAATCAAGCATTAATAAATGATTTAAGAAACAAGGCTCAAGAATACTTAAATGTAAATAAAGTACCTAGAGTTAATTATTCTGTTGATGCTTATATAAAAAATGTATCAGATGTAGGAGATATTATATATGTTAATCATCCAAAATGTAAAATCAATTTAACTACAAATGTAATTGCTATAGAATATGATGCAATTGCAAATAAATATACAAAGATAGAGTTTGGTAATTTTAAAAGTAAATTAAAAAACTTAATTCAAACAGTAACATCATCAATTACAAATGAAGTAAAGAAAGAAAACAATGAAATTATTGCTAAATTAGAGTCTGAATTAACAGAAGCCACAGAAAGAATAAGACAATCAATGGGAGAGTCTTATTGTATTTATGATGGAGATAAAATACTTGTAGTTGATGCTTTACCAAAAGAAACTGCAAGAAAATGTATCATGATTAGCAATGGTGGAATAGGTTTTAGTCAAACAGGTATTAATGGTACATTTAATTCTGCATGGACTATTGATGGAACTTTAGACATGCAACAGATTAATGTTATTAATTTAGTTGCAGATATGATTAAAGGTGGAACATTAAAATTAGGTTCTAACTTAAATGAGTCTGGAACAATGGAATTATATGATGAAACAAATAGGTTAATTTGTCTTTTAGATAAGACAGGATTAACTTTTTTTAATAATGATAATTCATATATTAAGATTAATCCGGAAGTAGGCTTTGCAGGTTATGATGTAAACAATGTTAAAACATATTGGGTTGATGGTGATGAGTTTCATCAAAGAAAATCAGTTGTTGAAGAAGAAATAACGATTGCTAATAAGTTAAGAGAAATCCCAATAACTATTACAGAAAATGGAAATATAGTCAATGATGGTATTGGCTATGTTGCAGTAGTATAGGAGGTGTTTTATGGCAAGTGTTCAAACAGGGTCTTATGATGGAAGATACTTAAAATTAAGTGTTTGGGAAGAAAGCACAAATATTGCTAATAATACCTCTACTGTTAGATGGAAATTAGAGTCAATTGGTGGTAATGTTAATTATTATACTATCTACAATTGGGGTGTTTGGGTACATGGACAAGAAAAGTATGGAACTCAAACTACTAATTGGAACTCTTATAATTTCCCTGCATCAACAGGTTCAAGAGAGGGTACAGTAACTGTTACCCATAATAATGATGGTACTGCATCAGATGTTGGATTTACATTAAAAGGTAGTGTTTATTACAATAGAAATAATACTTACAATGGAAGTTGTCCTTTATCAACAATACCTAGACAAGCAAATGTTACAAGTGCTACAGATTTTAATGATGAACAAAATCCTACAATAAAATATAATAATCCCGGAGGATTTAGATTAAATGCTAGATTAGAGTTTGGTGGGGTTAATATTCAAAGAGATAATATTGGAAATAGTGGCACTTATACATTTAATCTTACAAGTGCAGAAAGAGAATTATTAAGGCAAAAATGTACAGGTAATTCTATGACAGTAAGAGAGGTTATTGCAACTTGTATAAGTGGTACAACAGAACAATTTTGGTCTTGGCAAGATAAAACCATGACAATTGTCAATGGAAATCCAACTTTTGCAAGTTCTAATATCTCTTATGAAGATACAAACAGTTCAATTGTTGCTATTACAGGTAATAATCAACATATAGTACAAAATAGGTCTAATTTAGAAGTAACATTTACAGGTGCAACTGCAAAGAAATCTGCATCAATTGTCAGATATGAGGTTACATTTAATGGTTCAACTCAAAATAAAACATCACCAACAACAATTAATTATGGTACTGTTAATTCTAGTCAAAACTTATCAGTATCAATTAAAGCAGTTGATAGTAGAGGAAATAGTACAACTGCATCAAAGACAATAACTATATTAGGTTGGGTTCTACCTACTGCATCTATCCTTGCAAAAAGGGTAAATAACTATGAAGATGATACAAAGTTAAAAGTTGCAGTTACCATTTCATCAGTAAATAGTAAAAATGCAATCCAATCAATAAAATATAGATATAGAAAATCAGGAACATCATCATATAATGCTTATACATCTTTAAATGATAATGTAGAAACAACTGTTGTTATTGATAAGTTGTTTGCTTGGGATTTTCAAGTAGTTATACAAGATAAGTTTGGTACAACTACTTACAATCTAGTAGTACCAAAAGGTATGCCAATATTATTTATAGATATATTATTACAATCTATAGGTATTAATTGTTTCCCATCTGTTGCAAATAGTTTGTTTGTAAATGGAATAAACTTTTTTGATTTATTTCCAATAGGTTCTTGTAAGATGACAACAACAAATGTTAATCCACAAACTGTATTAACAGGTACTACATGGGAATTAACTACATCAGGAAAGTTTATTAGTGGAGTAGATAAGACATTTTATTTATGGACTAGAACAAGTTAAAGAGGAGGTAGAAAGATATGGAAAATAAAATATTTAATGTTTTAGTTAATTTTGAGGGTTCTGATAGTTTAACATCAGATGTTATCACTCTAGTTAAGGGTGATTATAATTCAGTTGACCTTGTTTTTCAGTTTAGTAAAGCAGGTACACTACAATTATTTTATTTATTAAAGCCAAATGGCAAAGTTTATGTTACTGCTATTAATGATAATAGAGTAACTATTGATGACCCATCTATATTTGATGTAACAGGTAGATATTTCTTTGGTGTATCAATATATGATGAAGATAGTAAATTAACAAATAGTAAAAAATGTCTTATTGAAGTAGTAGATAGTGGATTAGAAATTGACCCTAGTGATATTGAGTCAGATAGTAATTATCAAATACTAGATGATTTAATTAATAGGGTTGAGGGATTAATTCCTACCTATAATGCAAATGCAGAAGCAAAATTACAAGAGTTTAATACAAATGCTTCAAGTCTATTAGATACATTTAATAGCAATTATGATGCAAAATTAGATGGATTTAATGCAAATGCCTTACAAATAGAGGAAGATGCCGAAGAAACAACAGGTATTACCTTTAGTGAGTGGGGTAATTCAAAGAGAATTGAAGAGAGTATCAAAAATCATTTTGCTTTGACTCCTGATTATGGTGTATATACTGTTAGATTTCCTTTATGGGATACAAGTAATACATGTCAAGGTGAAAAATTAGATGCAAATATTGGTAAATCAATAACTCCTGCAACAGATACAGTTGAGGAAGTTAATAATTATAGTGAAGCATGGCAAAGTTATGATGTTAATGCAGTAGTTGATAGCAATGGTGTAAGACATGTAACATCAATTAAAGGTATGCCAAACTTTAGAGATACAGGTAAGGTTGATGTTTTCTGCCTATTTAGAACCTATTATCAGAAGATTTGGGAAGAGGATGGATATTTATATATATCTAGGTCATTTATGCCAAGAGATGGCTATGATGTAGTGCCACAGGCTATAAATAAAGATGGTACTATTAGTCCTTGGTTTACAATTGGTAAGTATGTAGTAGGAGATATTGATGGAACATTATATAGTTCTAAAGAATTAATACCTGCTCACTACTTACAAAATCCAACAGGTGATGAAGAGTTTTCAGATAGTATCTCATATAGTGGATGTGTTAGTCTAATGCATCAAAAAGGTTCATATTATAGTGCCGGATTGATGTCAGATTATATGCATATATTAACTACTTTCTATCTTCAATTTGCTACAAAGAACACTCAATCAGTTCTAGGTGGTAATACTGAAAACAATTATCAATACAATGTATCAGTTGCAGAGTCAAATGTTAGTAGAGTAGTATTAACAACTGCTCAAGCAAACAATATTGATATTAATACTTATGTATCAGTAGGAGATATTGGCTCTAACACAGATAAAGATAGAGTTAAGAATTATATTCATAATCTTGCTTATGATGTAAAGGTAATTGGAAAAGAAGTAGTAGATAGTGGACATACTGCATTAATTTTAGACCATGCACCAATAACTACAACTGCTACTACTTGGGTATCAACTATGCATGAAAGAAGTGGTTATAGTGATGATATTCTTGGTAGAACAGGTTCTATTGGTTCAAATACCAATCGTAAGCATGGTATGGTATTCAATGGAATAGAATTGAGTGTAGGTGGATATGAAGTAGCAGGAAATGCTATTATGGATATAGTAAACTCATCAGGAGATAGAGAAGTTTATTATACTAATGATGCTTCACAACTTACTGCAACAGTTAATACAATTAAATCTACTTATAAAAAATCTGATTTAGTAATTCAACCTGCATCATTAAATGGATGGAAGTATATTACTGAATATGGTTTTGATACAGAAGATGGTATTGCAGTACCTACTAAAGCAGGTCAAAGTGGTGCAGGTACTACTGTTGGCTATGCAGATGGTTTAAATGTAGATAGTGGTACATCAGGACAAAGAGAGTTCTTGTGGCTCGGTAATCTGAATTCTGGTACTTTTGCCGGTCTGTCTTGCCTTCTTGCGTATGGTGGTCTCACTAATGCGGCTTGGTATTTCCTCGCTCGCCTTTCAATCAATGGTGTTGGGGGTGAATTGTCCGAATAGGACAAGAGGGGCTCTCCCCTTGATTATAAAAAAATTAATAATCCTAAATCAAAATGCTTTCAAAATATTCAATAAATCTATAAAAAGTGATATAATGTTAAGTTGAGGATGTCAAAAAAAGAGGATTGTTCTTGTGGCTCGGTAATATGAATAATGGAACTAATGCCGGTCTGTCTTGCCTTAATGCGAATAATGGTATAACTAATGCGAATTGGAATATCCTCGCTCGGATTTCAAGTAAAAAATATAAGGAGTGATTTTTGACACCGTACCTTGGTAGGACATAATTCAATTTTGAATTAACTCTAGCATTGCTAAAACTTTGAGATTGTAACACCAACTTGAAAGCCACAATGTGGGTTAGTAAAGACATTATATGATATATAGATATAATGTGGGGCTAGTAAAATAAACTGAAAGTCCCTGATATCTTGAAAGGATGATAACAAATGAAAAGATATTTAAGTAAGTTTGATTTATCTTATGAGTTTGTTAAATATAGCATTTATGATTGCTTGGATGGTACTACAAGTGGTAAGCAAAGATGGACAAGACATGATACATCTTGTTTCATTGCAGAATATGTACAGAAGTGGGTATCACAATATACAAGTGATATCCCACCTGCTCATATTTTGGCTAAAAGGATAAGAAAAATAGCAAGAACAGATAGAACTGTCTTGCATAAAATGGTTGATTATATTGCTAAAGAGATGTATTTAGAGATAATTAATCATAATATACAACTATCTCCAATAATGTATGAAGAAAGATATGATACATCTGCAAAAAAGATGAGAAATATTGGAATTGCAAGTATGAAGCAACAATGTTATGACTATATTGCAGTAAATGCTTGTAAAAAGATGTTTTTGGCAAAGATAGGACATTATCAATGTGCATCTTTATCAGAAAAAGGTCAAATATTTGGTAAAAATGCAATTGAAACATGGATAAGAACTAACCCTAAACAATGTAAATGGGTTTTTAAGTGTGATATTAAGAAGTTTTATCCTAGTGTTAATCATGATATCATTAAAAAGTATTTAAGAAGAGATATAAAGAACGATAGAGTGCTTTATTTACTTTATACATTAATAGATACTTATGATGAGGGATTATGTATAGGTTCTTATTTATCACAATTCCTTGCTAACTACTTTTTATCATATCCATATCATTATGTGAGTGAAATGTTATATACAACAAGAAGAGATAATAGAATAAATCTTGTAAATCACGTTTTATTCTATATGGATGACATATTATTATTAGGTTCTAGTAAGAAAAATGTAAAAAAAGCATCAAAAATGCTTGAGGAATACTTAAATAATATGGATTTAACATTAAAACCATCATATCAATTATTCCCACTAGACTCTAGACCAATAGATATGATGGGATATAAGATATATACTTATAAAACTACTATCAGAAAGAGAATATTTGATAGAGCAAATAAGGTATATTTAAAAGCAAAAAGAAATAATTTTGAGTTGACTCTAGAGGATGCATATAAAGTAGTATCATATCATGGCTATTTTAAGCACTCATGGAGTAAAAAATACTTTAAGAAAGTAAAACTAAAAAAGACTCTAAAAAATGCAAAGGAGGTTATATCAAATGCAAGTAAGAGCAGTATTTAGTGAAAGACAACCTGAATATAGATACATGCCATTACAAAATGATTTGGCAGATGTATTTATTTACAGATTTGTAGAAGAAGTAACAGATGAAGATGGAAACACTTTATTTGTTCATGATTTTAATCAATTTAGAATTAATTCATCTGAAATAACAGAGAAGATGATAAAAAAAGACCCTTATAAATATTTAGATTATTCTCCATCAGATGAAAAAATCACTTTAGAGGATAGAATAAATACTCTAGAGGATGCTATAGTTGAAATGGCAGAGGTGATTTATAATGGTTAAGTTCTATGTTATGCAAATAAAACTTCACAAAATGACTCTTGAAGATGTTCCTGAAAGATGGAGAGCACAAGTTGAAGAAGCACTAGAGAACTAAATTATCACAAAACTCACACAAGAAGTATGTTATAATGTAAGTGTAGTAAAGACAACAGAAATGTTGTCTTTTTATGTACACTAAAGACAGAAAGGGCTAGGGATATGGAAGATAATAAGTTTCAAATAGAAGTGCTATCAAGGTTATCTGTTTTAGAAACATTAATAAAAGAGCAAGATTATAAGGGTGTAAAAGAAACAAGTGAAAAAGCACTAAATAAATCCATGAATAATGAAAATAGAATTAAAAATCTAGAAGATAGTCAAAAATGGATTATTAGATTAGTTCTAGGAGCAGTTATTGGTGGAATATTGGCTTTTGTATTTAAAATATAGGAGGTGTGTCTATGAGTAATAAAACATACGATATTTTGAAATATGTTGCTCAAATAGTATTACCTGCACTAGGTACTTTATACTTTGCTTTAGCAAGTATATGGCATTTGCCTTATGGTGAGGAAATTGTCGGTACTATTACTGCAGTAGATACTTTTCTAGGAGCAGTATTAATGATATCAAGTTCAAACTATAAAAAAGAGAACAAATAGTGTTCTCTTTTTTATATACATTTATGAAATGGAGGTAAGAAAGATGGAAAAAGAAGAAAAAAAACAAGTCATAGAAGTTGAATATGACAAAAAATTAGTAAAAGATTATGCAAAAAACTACATCATGGAGGAAGATGGGATAGGTGCAAATGATGCAGAGCCTTATGACCCACAAACAACTTTTGAGTCAGAAGATGACTTTAAAGATATTTATGGGGAAGGATGTGTGATTGAAAATGAGTCTTAATATTAGAAGAACAAGACCTACAAGTGGTAACAAATATTTTAATACCAAAGGTAATGGTGGATATTCTACATGTATTAAAGGAAAACCAACAGATAGTCAATGTGATGTACTTGCTAACTGTGTAGGTAATGCATGTGGTGCTTTTAATGAAGAGCATGGGTTTGGATATGAAAAGTATCATTTGAACTGTAATGCAGAAAACTTTATTGAAAGAGCCATAGCATCAGGTTTATCTGTTTATCAAGACCCAATGGTTGGTGGTATTATAGTATGGAGAAAAGGGGCAACTTTAAGTGGTTCTGATGGTGCAGGACATGTTGAAAGAGTTTTAGATATTTTAGAAAGAGATAGTCAAGGACATCCAACTAAAATTAGAACTGACTCATCAGGTTATGGTAGTTCTTCTCCTTGGTGGACATCTGTCAGAAGTAAAGGCAATGGCAATTGGGGATGTAATTCACCTTATGCATATAGAGGATGTATTGCACCAGAGGGATATAATCCATCAACACCTGTTAGTACAGACCCATTTCCTAATGTAAGTGATGAAGAACTTGCAAGAAGAGTATGGACAGGTGAGTTTGGTAATGGAAATGCTAGAAAACAGGCTTTAGGTTCAAGATATAATGCAGTACAGGCTTTAGTTGATAAAGGAGTAGGTAAAAATACTCAATCATCACCTGCACCTAGTACAAAGTTATCACTTGATGAAATTGCTAAAAAAGTTATCAATGGTGCTTATGGTAATTATCCTGAAAGAAAGACAAAACTAGAAGCAGAGGGATATAACTATTCAGAAGTTCAAAATAGAGTAAATGAGATACTTAAATCATCTAATAGTGGTGCTTCTAATAGTTCAGTTACTTATACAGTACAAAGAGGTGATACTTTAAGTGGTATTGCAAGAAAGTATGGTACTACATGGCAAGATATCTACAATAAGAATAAGGCTTTAATAGATAGTGATGCTCAAAGACATGGAGTTAGAGCAAACTATTATAATTTCATCTATGCAGGACAAGTATTAAAAATTAAATAATTGATAAAATAAAAAGGCTAGGAGCAATCCTAGTCTTTTTTTCGTGGCTTAATCTTCATCTTCTCTATACCAATATGGAGTAGAGCCATCTAACATCTTATGATGTTCAATTGTTGCCTCTGCACAATCTTTGCAGATTAATCTGTTGTAGTGTGAAGTGCCATATTGACAGATAGATACATATTTCTTCTCTCCACACCAATCACAAGTTGAAACTCTGTCAAAGTATAATACATTATTCTTTATGCACTCATTTCTGATAGCATTTCTTAAAAAGTCTGCTTTTCTTGTGTTAGTAACCTTTAATAATTCTTTTAAAGAGTCCATTTCTTCTTTGTTAAGGTCAACATTGAATTGTACTTTGTGCTTTTTACGATAATCAATATCATACTTTGTTTTATCAAACTTTGCCATAGACTTTTGACAATTTCTATTAAATGTGATAATATTATTAGCAGGAGGAGTGGTTTATTTACCACTCTTGCTAACCATATAAGGAATTGCTATCTCAAACTTTAATGTAATTCCTTTTTTTGTTATCTTAATGTTGATAACCTTTAATGAAATTGTCATCTTAACCTCCTTTCGTTTTTATTTGTAATCTTTCTTGATTACATATATATTATAGCATACTACCTAGGTAGTGTCAATAGTAAAATGAAAAAAAAGTTAAAAAAATGATAATTTTATTAAATAAGTAATGTATAAAACTTAATGAGTAGCCAACAAGTAGCCAACAAATGCCTTGTTTTCCCTTGAAATATAAGGTACATCAATTTAGTAAGAGATAGTAAAAGTATCATTTACGAACCCTATAAACTCAATGTTTATGGGGTTTTTCTTATGTTAAGGTATCTTGAAAACTCCCCTAGATTTTATAGGTAGCAAACAAGTAGCCAACAGGTAGCCAACACAAAATAAGCAATAAAAAAGAGGCTATTTTACTTTATTTACTGCCTCTAATAAATCCTCTATATCTTTATGTGTATATACTTTATCAGTAATATCTGTACTTGCATGTCCTAGTATTCTTTTAACACATAATTTGTTAGCATCTGTTCTATCAATACGAGTAGAAAAGGTATGTCTAGTATCATGGGGTTTATGTTCACCATTGAACTCTAATTGTTGTATTATCTTTTCCCATTTCTCATGATAATAGTTCCAATATTTCATTTGGTCGTATTCATGGTTAAATATTAGATATTCACTACCAACTTCAATTGCTTTATCATACCATCTTTTAACTAAAGGTATAATTCTTTCGTGAAAAGGTATGACTCTATTTTTACCTGCTTCTGTTTTAGAACCACCTATCATGTATTTATCCTCCATGTGAACATTTTCTATTTTTATATCTAATAGTTCACCAACTCTCATACCTGTATAGATTAGTATTAAAATTGTGTCAATAAAGTCCATCCTATCAACATTTTTCCATAACTTGTCTATTTCATCCTCTTCAAAAGGAACTCGCTCTAATTTGGTTGTTTTTTTGCCTATATCAATGTATTCTGAATACTTTCTTACATTAATATCATTTTTAATAGCATAATCATACATCTGATGCCATAATATTTTAAATGCCTTTTTAGCACTCCATTTATTACCCATACCATCTACAATGGCTTGTAAATGATTTAATCTGATATCAACAAAAGCCATATCCTGTAAATCTGTACAATAATTCCAACACATATCATATACTTTGGTAGTCTTATATGCAATTTTAGGATATTTTTCATCTTGCCATTTCTGATGTAATTCCTTTACTGTAATATTTCTTGCATCTATATCATAAGGTTTCTCATTGAATAAGGCTAATTCTTGCAGGGCAAGAGTCTTTGTTTCATAATATCCTATGATTTTTCTTATCTGTTTACCATTTTCATCCCATCCTACAGTTTTCCTTACCATATAGGGCTTTCTTCTCTTACCTGATAACTTCTCAATAGAACCATAATTATTTGGTAATTTCATTAATCATTTTACCTCCTTTTTATTGTTAAATAGGGCTTTATATGATATAATGAAATAGAAAAATCCATAACATTATATCTTTATATTTTGTTTTTTAGTTTGACCGACTAATAGAGATTTTTCAATATGACTTACTGCTCCAACAGTAGGTCTTTTTTTATGCTTTTTTGCTTTTAGAATACATTTCTTTAATTTTAAGGACACACCATTTAATTGGTACATATAAACAATATTTAAAGAATAAATAATACATATAGAAAAATAGAAAATAGATAATATTAACAATAATATATTCACTAACTTTCCAACTTGTAGTGTAATATTTACCTTTACCAATTTTATTTACTGTTCTGACTCTTGCTCTCATAATTATCTTTTTAACTTTCTCCTAACTTCTACTGCAACTCCTATTATTCTTACAGGTTTTGTGAGTATATCATGCTCATCAAATAAATAAGGTTCATATTCATTGTTTAATGGCTTTAATATGATACTTTTATTTTGCTTTACAACTCTTTTAAATGTAGCATCATCACCATTAACCATGACTACACAATCATCTCCTGACTCACAATCAGGTTGTTGTTTAATTATAATAGTATCTCCTCTATGATAATCAGGGTACATACTATCACCATCAACAACTAAAGCAAAATATTGCTCTCCATTTTTTTCCCACTCATAAGGTATT
>Ga0256404_1003349_pt1 | contig 32918 bp, 22 predicted proteins | sample RumenRJG_01DNA_FD_185990 | JGI IMG/M metagenome (GOLD analysis project Ga0256404, IMG submission 185990) | Bovine rumen microbial communities from Lethbridge, Alberta, Canada - RJG_01 | ecosystem: Host-associated > Mammals > Digestive system > Stomach > Rumen | place: Canada: Alberta | collected...
CGTTTAATCCGGTCAGACGCTAACGTCTGTTTCTACAGTTGTTTCTGTTACCGTATTACTGTTTTAGGAAATCTTGGGGATCATTTAGTACATGATCCAAGGTTGTTTCAACCTTTTTCTTTTGTCTTGTTTGACTTTCGTTTCCTGTCTATGTGGTTTTCTAGGTCCTTCCGGAAATCCTTCATTTTTCAAGGCTTTCCGTGCTCGCGTGTGCCGCGAACATTTAATATATTACCACCTGTTTACCTCTTCGTCAACCGCTTTTTTTGATTTTATTTTACCTTTTTTTAACTTGTTTTCAGGCCGCAAAAAGGTGCACATGTTTTGGTGTAATATCACAAATTTTTGTAGCTGTCGGTTCTGCGCCGCTGCTGACAATTAATGTGTGCTCAGTCATCGAATATGCTTGAAATATCAATAATACAAAGAGCATATCCGGTGACCTGCCGCAGAGCAACGGCCGTATGGATTTCTATATAGCCGGCTACGCCTGTCAATATTGCCTTGATTATATTGACAGAACCGGACGGGTATTCCAGATCTGATCCGCATAGTTCTGAATCGAACTGTCGGCGGCGAACCGGTACGCTTTCGCGATATTCACGACGGACATGGAGTTCCATCTTCTGCGGTCCTCGTATACGGCGAACATTTCATCGTGGACACGGCAGTAGTCTGCGAAATCCAGCAGGCACATATACGGATCGGCGATGCTGTACCCGGGCTTCAGCAGGTAGTCCTTCAGATTCTGGAAGCTCATGCCGGCGAACCCCTCGCTCAGACGATCCACAGCAGCTTTCAGAACCGGATCATTACTGTAAACGGCGCCGGAGCTGTATCCCTCTGACAATATCTTCCGGATCTCTTCGACTCGCTTTCCGAAGATGAAAATATTCTCCGGTCCGACAGCATCATAGATCTCTACGTTTGCCCCGTCCATCGTACCGATGGTGACCGCGCCGTTAATCATCAGTTTCATGTTGCCGGTGCCGCTGGCCTCCTTCCCTGCAGTCGAAATCTGCTCGGAAATATCAGCCGCGGGCATCAGATGCTCCGCCATGGAGACACTGTAATTCTCTAGGAATACAACCTTCAGTTTCTCGCGGATCCGGGGATCCTGCTCGATTTCCTCACTGATTTTGCTGATTAACTGAATCACCGACTTCGCCAGATAGTAATTCGGTGCGGATTTGGCCGCGAACAGATAGGTTTCCGGCCGCATATCCAGATTCGGATCCGCCTTCAGCGCCTGATAGCGGCTGATGATGCGCAGAGCGTTCAGCAGCTGCCGCTTGTATTCATGCAGTCGTTTGGCCTGGACGACAAAAATGGAATCCGGATCGAGGTCAACGCCCTGTACGGATTTAACTTTGTCGGCGAAGCGCACTTTGTTGGCATGCTTAATTTCCTCGAGGCGATCCAGAACTGTCTCGTCCCGGACGAAGCGCTCAAAGTCTGCCAGACGATGGTAATCGGTTCTGTAATCGGGACCGATGGTCTCGTCCAGCAGTTCCGCCAGACCCGGGTTAGACTGGCAAAGCCATCTCCGGTATGCGATTCCGTTCGTGACATTGGTAAACTTATCCGGATCCGCCAGATAAAAGTCGTGGAACAGATCATCCTGGAGGATCTTGGAGTGCAGAGCAGATACACCGTTGACCCGGTGGGAGCCCAGCACCGCCAGATTGGCCATACGAACCTGATTATCCCCAAGCGGCGAAATATAATCGATTTTTCCCCAGTCCCCCGGGAACTTCTGGTTCATCTCGTCCCGGAAGCGGCGATTGATCTCCTGGATGATAACATAGATCCGCGGCATCAGTCCCCGAACCAGCGAATCGTTCCACTTCTCCAGCGCTTCCGCCAGAACAGTGTGGTTGGTGTAGGACACGGTATTGACTACCCGTTCCCATGCATAATCCCAGGAGCAGCCGTAGTCATCCATGAAGATCCTCATCAGCTCCGGAATACTCAGAGCCGGATGCGTGTCATTGATGTGGATCACGTTCTTCTTGTGGAAATTGTCCAGTGTTCCGTAAATTTTGTAATGATCCCGAACGATGTTCTGGCAGGACGCCGACACCATGAAATACTGCTGCTTCAGCCGCAGCTCTTTTCCCTCTTCAATATTGTCCGCCGGATACAGAACCTTGGTAATTACTTCGGCGCTGTTGTTTTTCTGCGCCGCCCTGGTGAAGTCACCGCTGTTGAATGTCGCCATATCAAAACCGTCGGAATCCACGGCCTTCCACAGGCGCAGTTTGTTCGTGGTTTTCGTTTCATAGCCGGAGATGTACATGTCATACGGTACAGCCTGCACCACCTGAGGGTTCTCCAGGTTGAATTTCAGTCCTTCCTCGGTCCAGTATTCCTGATAGGTTCCGTAGAATGTTACATCGAACGGATCGTCTGCGTTCTCATTCAGCCAGACGTGACCGCCGGGCAGCCAGTTGTCCGGAAGCTCCACCTGCCAGCCGTCGACGATCTTCTGTTTGAAAAGACCGTATTCGTAACGCAGAGAGAATCCTGTAGCGTCGTAACCGTCGGTTGTCATCGTGCTGAGGAAGCAGGCTGCGAGGCGTCCCAGACCGCCGTTTCCGAGGCCGGCATCCGGTTCACAGTCGAACACCTCCTCCAGTGTCAGGCCGGAGCCCTCCAGAATTTCCCGCACCTCTTCCATCTCGCCGAGATTAAAGAGGTTATTTCGCAGAGACTGGCCCATCAGATATTCCATACAGATATAATAGACTTTTTTAACGTCATCCCTCTGCTCTGCTTTTTCCTTTGTCTTCTTGAAATCGATGTAGCGCTGACGCAGCTGCTCATTGACCACACGGGCCAGAGCCTTGTACATCTGCTGGGCGCTGGCTTCCTCCGGGGTGGTGTGCAGGTCATACTCCAGGACGGTGTTGAGTCTGTCCTTCAGTTTTGCTTCTTCTCTCACCTCAAGCACGGCTTCTTCCACCTTTTTTACGGCCTTCGCTGCTTTCGCCTTCGCTGCCTTCGTCTTTGCTGTCTTCGCAGCGGCTCCGGTTCTCGTCGTCTTATCCGTTTTGGGGGATTTCGCTTTCTTCGCAGCAGTTCCGGTCCTAGAGGCCTTCGCTGCCGTTTTTCTCTCAGTTGTCTTTTTCTCTGCCATTTATACCCTTCCCTTCATTATTGATTGATTTTGTCGTTGTTATGTCGCCGCTCCATTCTCGTTATGGCGCTGCTTTGGCTGTGCTCTGTCACTGCTCCATCATGGACTCGTACATCTGGATGTATTGTCCTGCCGCCTTCCTCCAGCTGAAGTCCATCGACAGATCGTGCCGCACCAGCGGCTCCCATTTGTCTTTGTCCCCGCAGCGGCTGACTGCGTTCATCACCGCGTGATAGAAGCTCTCCGCGCCATAATCGGCGAAGGTGAATCCATTGCCGTCTCCCAGCGTACAGTCCTTGATGGAATCCTTCAGCCCGCCGGTCTCCCGGACCACCGGAATATCGCCGTATCGGCATCCGATCATCTGGGAAAGTCCGCAGGGCTCGCATCTGGACGGCATCAAAAGAATATCGCCGGCCGCGTAGACGCGGTGGGATTTGGCGGTATCGAACTCGATCATGGAGCAGACCTTATCCGGATAATTGTACTGCAGGCTCCGGAAATAGTTCTCATATTCGCCGTTTCCGGTGCCGAGCATGACGAACTGCACGTCATTGTTCCGGAGAACTCCGTCCAGTGTATGCATGATCAGATCCATGCCCTTCGCCGGCACAAGCCGGGAAATCAGTGTAATCATCGGAACGTCTCTGGTCGGAAGCCTCAGTTCCTCCTGGAGAGCACGTTTGCAGGCCGCCTTTCCGGACAGATCCTTCTCGCTGTAATTCGCGGCGATCAGCGGATCCCGAGCCGGATCGTAAGTCCTGACATCGATGCCGTTCAGGATTCCGGTCAGCTTATGCTCATTGCGGCGGATGATCTCGTCAAGGCCGAAGGAAAAGACAGGGTCCTTCAGCTCCTGCGCATATGTCGGGCTGACCGTGCTCAGCACATTGCAGCTCTCGATGGCGCCCTTCATCAGATTCACGTCACCGCGGAAATCTACAATATATTCCTGGTCCTCCGGCAGGCCGAGACAGGATTCCAGAACGTCTTTTCCGTAATGTCCCTGGTATTCAATGTTGTGAATCGTGAACACCGTCCTGGTAAAGGCCTTCCGCACCAGAGAATTCTGGTATATGGGCACCAGCGCGGACTGCCAGTCGTTGGCGTGTATGATATTCGGATGAAAATCCGCGATTTCCATGGCGGTGAACACAGCGCGGCTGAAATACGCGAAGCGCTCGCAGTCGTCGTAATAGCCGTAGAGTCCGTCCCGCTTGAAGTAATATTCATTGTCGATGAAATAATACACCGTCCCGTCCTTCTTCAACTCGAACAGGCCGATGTACTGATTTCTCCAGGCCACCGGGACCCTGCCCTCTCCAAGGAATTTCATCTTTTCGCGGAATTCGTCGCTGATTTTTCCGTACAGCGGCAGAATGACCCGGCAGTCCATCCTTGTCTTCCGGCTCCTGTTCAGTGCGGCCGGCAACGATCCCGCGACTTCTCCCAGGCCTCCCGATGTGGCAAAGGGGGCACATTCCGGTGTCACAAAGAGTACGCTCAGCCTCCGGGTGGGCGGCGTTTCTGCCCTGCGGGCCACGCGTCTGCGCGGTTTGGGTCGGGTTTTCCCCGCAGAAGTCTTCGTAACCGGTTTCTCCTCCGCCGCAGTTTTCTTCTTCTCTTTATCTGCCATAATGATTCCTTTCAATTATCTGTGTGCCGCAGGCGCACGGCGAACCCGCGGTTCCGGTCTTATAAATACCTGTTCCGTAGAACCTCATTATACATCAGGTTCTTTCAGACTGCAAATCCCTCCGTAAAACCGTCAAAAAACAAGACCCACTTATTGAACTCGCGTCGGAAATCGAGTAAAATTAAGTTATAGACTTAGGGGAAGGAGTTTGTTATGAGTGCAAAGAAAAAGAGTAAACCGGCATCCGCTCCGAGAGCCGGAGCACAGAGCATTGCAGAGCACCGGTTTTTGTTCCACAAAGGACGGGATTACCGGGCCTATGAATTTCTGGGAGCGCATATTCTCGGCGGCAGCGGCGTAGGCCTCACTCCCGAGGATGTGAATGTCCGGGGCGCAGAAACCATTCCGGGAGGAGAACAGCCTTCCCCGGCCGGGACCGGGACCTCTGCCGGAACGCGCAGAGACAGATTATCCGGAGTCGTTTTCCGGGTGTGGGCCCCACGTGCAGCGGCGGTCGCTCTGGTCGGCGAGTTCAACAACTGGGATCCGTCCGCCAGTCCTATGCAGAGACTCGAAGAAGATGACAGCATCTGGGAGGTGGTTCAGACCAACGCCGGGGAGGGCGATCTGTATAAATATGTGATCACCGACGATCACGGCAAGCAGGTCTATAAAGCCGATCCCTACGCGTTCAGCGCGGAAGCCGGAGGACCTGAAGACGGTCACATGCGTGCCTCAGTGATCTGGGATCCCTGCAAGTCCTTCCGCTGGAACGATCTGGCCTGGCGCAAACGCAGAGACAGCTGCAACCCCTACCGGTCGCCCATGAACATCTACGAATGTCATCTGGGCTCCTGGAGGCGCAAGGAGGATGGTTCCTTCTATTCCTACCGGGAACTGGCTGCGCGGCTGATTCCTTATGTCAAAAGGATGGGATATACGCATATGGAACTGCTCCCCATCATGGAGTACCCCTACGAGGGTTCATGGGGATATCAGATCACCGGGTACTATGCCGTGACCTCGCGTTACGGCACGCCGGAGGATTTCCGGTACTTTGTGAACAAAGCTCATGAGGCGGGGATCGGCATAATCCTGGACTGGGTGCCCGCCCACTTCCCGAGAGACGAACACGGGCTGGCTGCCTTCGACGGGTATCCTTTGTACGAGGACAGCGATCCGCTGAAACGCGAGCACAAGGGCTGGGGGACCCTCGCCTTCGACTTTGGCCGTCCGGAGGTCATCAGTTTCCTCATTTCCAACGCCTTTTTCTACTGCGACGTATATCACATTGACGGGCTGCGGGTAGACGCTGTGGCGGCGATGCTGTATCTGGATTATGACCGCGGAGACGGAGAATGGCGCCCCAACCGCTACGGAGGGAACAAAAATCTGGAGGCGATTGCCTTCCTTCAGAATATGAACCGGGATGTGCTGGGGAACTACCCGGGCGTCCTCACCATCGCAGAGGAATCTACCGCCTGGCCTAGTGTGACCAAACCGCCCTCGGTGGACGGCCTCGGGTTCAACTTCAAATGGAACATGGGATGGATGAACGATGCACTTCAGTATTTCCAGACTGATCCCCTGTGGCGCAGAGGATCGCACAACAAGCTGACATTCTCCATCACCTATGCATACAGCGAAAACTTTATTCTTCCGATTTCACATGACGAGGTGGTGCACGGGAAGAAATCCCTGCTGGACAAAATGCCCGGCGAATACGAGGACAAATTCGCCCAGCTCAGGGTCTTCTATACCTACATGTTCACCCACCCCGGCAAGAAGCTCACCTTCATGGGCGCTGAATTCGGTCAGTTTATCGAATGGAATGAGGAGCGGGAACTGGACTGGCTGCTGCTGGATTATGAGAAGCACCGCAAACTGCAGAGCTTCGTCCGGGAACTGAACCACTATTATACCGATACCGACGCACTCTGGGAAACCGACGATACTTTCGACGGTTTCCGCTGGATCGATGCCGACAACGCCGACGACAATGTCTTCACTTATATGCGGTTCAGCAGAAATCAGAAGGCGGTGCTCATCGCCCTGAATCTTTCCGGAAAGGACTTTCCGGAGTTCGACATCGGGGTTCCCGCCGCTTCTGCCTACCGGCGTGCGATCGACACCGACATGAAACGCAGCGGCGGGACGGGGAGCAGACGGAAAACCGTTTATCATGTCGTCGACGGCGGATGCAACGGATACGCACAGCATATCACAATACCTCTGCCGAAGTTCTCCGCGATCATTCTCGAAAAGGAGGGATGATTTATGTCAAGAAAGAAAAAATGTGTGGCAATGCTCCTGGCCGGGGGCCAGGGAAGCCGCCTGTCGCCTCTGACCGCGACGCTGGCCAAGCCGGCAGTTCCCTTCGGCGCACGATACCGGATCATCGATTTTTCTCTGTCGAACTGCGTTAACTCGGACATCGACACGGTAGGCGTATGCACTCAGTATCAGCCGCTGGAACTCAATGATTATCTGGGCACCGGAGCACCCTGGGATCTGGATCTCCGCTTCGGCGGTCTGCATGTTCTGCCCCCCTATCAGGCGGCCGGCGGCGCAGACTGGTTCCGGGGAACAGCCAACGCCATCTATCAGAATCTGCGCTTCATCAAGAATTATGATCCGGACTATGTGCTGATCCTGTCCGGCGACCATATCTACAAAATGAATTACGAAATGATGCTGCAGGAGCACATTGACAACAAGGCGGACTGCACCATCGCAGTCATCGATGTCGCGCCTGAGGAGGCAAGCCGGTTCGGCATCATGAACACAGACCGTCAGGGACGTGTCATCGAATTCGAAGAAAAGCCGGAGCACCCCAAAAGCACGCAGGCTTCCATGGGAGTCTACATTTTCAACACCGACAAGCTGATTCGCTATCTGGAGGCAGACGAACAGGATCCGGAATCCTCTAACGATTTCGGGAAAAACATTATTCCCAACATGCTCCGGGACGATCAGAGACTCTTTGCCTACCTGTACAAAGGCTACTGGAGAGATGTCGGTACACTGTCTTCCTTCTGGGCCGCCAACATGGACACCCTCGGCGAAGATCCCGAACTCCCTCTGAATGATGCGGGCTGGCGGATCTACTATCGCCACAGTTTCGATCATCCTCAGTATGTGGGAGAACACGGCGAAGTTCTGAACTGTAACTGCGGCGACGGCAACGAGTTGGACGGCCGGGTCGAGGACTCTATAATCTTCAATAACATAATTGTTGAAGAGGGTGCGTCCATCAAGGATTCCATCATCATGAGCGACGTTGTGATCCGGCGCGGCGCCCATGTGGAATATGCCATCATCGACCACGGCACCGTCATCGGAGAAAACGCCACCATCGGCGGCAGCAAGGATTCCTGCGATCTGACGGTGGTCGCCAACGACTGCCGCATCGGCAGCCGCCAGACCGTTAAAGCCGGCGAGATTCTGACCGGAGACCGGATATAGAGGAAGAAAGGAGGAAAGTCATGAATGCCGTAGGACTTATATTTGCGGATAATTATGAAGTGGAAATCAACGAACTTACGGAAACACGCACGATGGCCGCGCTTCCTTTTGGAGCCCGGTACCGGGTCGTGGATTATCTTTTGTCCAACATCACCAACGCCGGGATCCATGATGTGGGAATCATCACAAACTCTCGTTATGAGAGCCTGATGGATCACGTCAGTTCCGGCATAGAATGGGACCTGGAACGCAAGAACGGCGGGCTTCATTTCCTGCCGCCCTTCTCCTATCACGGCAGAGGAGACCGTTACGAGCACATTCTGGAGGCCATGCAGGCAAACGTGTCCTTCCTGCGCAACTGCGATGAGGAGTACGTCATCGCCTGTTCCAGCACCTGCGTCGGGAACATCGACCTTGCAGCCATGATGGATTATCATATCAAGACCGATGCTTATATCACCGTGCTCTGCACCCGGAACCCCAGGAACAAGCAGGTCGGCATCCCGACGACAGAATATCTGATGGATCCCACCGGCCGCATCCAGAACATTGAAATCAACCGGAAACCGATTCTGCAGGGAGCCGTCGTGGGCGCCAATATCTACATCGTCCGGCGGACGGATCTGCTGGATCTTCTGGAAAACTCCGAACGGGAAATGACCAGCTGGCGCAGAGACGTTCTGATCCCTCATCTGAAGGATCGGAAAATCATGGGCTATGTAACCGGCGAAACGCTGCTGTACCTCGACAATGTTGTAGCGTATCTGCAGAGCAGTCTGGATCTCCTGGATCCCAACCTGAGGGACGAGCTCTTCCATCAGGAGAACCGCCCCATCATCACCCGCGTCGGCGACAGCGCCCCGGCCTGGTACGGTCCACGATCCAGCGTCAGAAATTCTCTGATCGCAGCGGGCACAATCATTGAGGGCGAGGTTCGCAATTCCGTGATTTTCCGGGGTGTACACATCAAGAAAGGCTCTGTGATTGAGAACTCTGTGGTCATGCGAAACGCCACCATCGGAGAACATGTCCATCTGAATTACGCGATACTGGACAAGAACGTGATCATCAACGATAAGCGAATGCTTTCCGGCTACATCACTCACCCCTTTGTCGTCAAGTATGGAGCCGTAATCTGACAAAATCCGGGGCAGTCTGCGCAGGTGCACGGCACCGCAGACAGTAAACAGCGGCGGCGGAAGACGAGCACCGCGGACAGCAAACAGCGGCGGCGGGCGGCGAGCACGCGGCGCAGCGGACAGCAAACAACGGCGGCGGGCGGCGAGCACCGCAGCCAGTAAACAGCGGCAGCCCGCACCAGCGCACGATGCCGCAAACACCGTCCGCCGCCTGATAATCTGACATCAAGGTATGACAGGAGTGTATGGATAATTGAAAGAGACCAGTATAGTATTTAATTCCAGAGACGAGCGATATAAATCTCCCTACGGAGCGCTTCGTTCCGGAATGAACATGACAGTCCGCATCCTCGTGGACCGGGATTTGTCCCCCCGGCGCGTCCGGCTCGTCATGCTCTATGACCGCCATCACTACCCCGCCTACTATGAAATGGCGGGAGCTGAGACACCGATAGAAACCGACAATTACATTGAATACAGCGTCAGCCTTCCGGTGGAGGACACCGGACTCTACTGGTACCACTTTCAGGTGGAAACGCCGAACCGGCTGATGAAGATCGGTCGCGCCGATGATAACCGGGCTGAGCTCCAGGACTTTCCAAAGAGCTGGCAGCTGACCGTATACCGCAGAAGCTATGAAACCCCGGAATGGATTTTCGGAGGCGTGTATTACCATATCTTTGTGGATCGATTCGCACAGGGGGAAAACCCGCGGCTGGAACGCGCCCTTGCAGAGGAACGCGGCGCCGCCGGCGAAAACGGGACACCCGACCACGGCATTCCGCTCACCACCAAAATCCGCCGGGATGACTGGGGCGGCGTTCCGCAGTGGCAGCCGGAGGACGGCAGAATTTATAACCGGGACTTTTTCGGCGGAAACCTGGCAGGAATCCGCAAGAAGCTCCCTTATCTGCAGGAGCTCGGAGTGACATGCCTCTACCTCAGTCCGATTTTTGAGGCCTACTCCAACCATAAATATGATACCGGCGACTACTCCCGGATCGATCCGATGTTCGGATCGGAAGAGGACTTCCGGGCACTCTGCCGGGACGCCATGTCCCGGGGAATCAGGGTAATCTGCGACGGCGTGTTCTCCCACACGGGGAGCGATTCCGTGTACTTTGACAAATACGGTCACTTCGGCGGAGGCGGTGCATGGCACAATGTCAATTCCCGTTACCGAGACTGGTATTACTTCCATGAGAACGACACCTATGAATCCTGGTGGGGAATCGATACGTTGCCCCGCCTGAACAAAACCAACCCGGACTATCAGAAATTCATCTGCGGCAGGGACGGCATCATCCGCAGGTGGCTGCGGGCCGGCGCCAGCGGATGGCGTCTGGATGTGGCGGATGAACTGGATACCGGTTTTCTGAAGGCGCTTGTCCGTGCGGCAAAGTCGGAGAAGCAGGATTCCATCATAATCGGAGAGGTCTGGGAGGACGCCTCCAATAAAATCTCTTACGGGGACCGCCGTAACTACTTCGAGGGTGACAAGCTGGACAGCGTCATGAACTATCCGTTCCGCGCAGGCATCATTGATTTTGTACGCAACGGCAATGCATGGCAGATGGCTGCCACGGTGGATCAGATTATGGAGAATTACCCCTCCGATGTGGTGAATAGTCTGATGAACCTGCTGGGCACGCACGACAGCGTTCGCATCCTCACGGCCCTGGCCGGCCGGGATCTGGGGCCCGATCCCTCCCGCGAGCAGCAGGCAAACACCCACCTGACCGAGGAAGAGCGGCGACGGGGTCTCCGGATGCTGAAAATCGCCGTGGTCATTCAGATGACGCTCCCCGGTGTCCCCTGCATCTATTACGGAGATGAAGCCGAAACGGAGGGATATAAAGACCCCTTTAACCGAACCTGCTATCCCTGGGGACGGGAGAACAAAGACCTTCAGGCATGGTACCGGAAAATCATTGCAATCCGGAAATCCCATCCTGTTTACAAGCGCGGCCGCTACCGGACAATCGCCTCTATCGAGGGGCTATATGCCTTTGAACGGTTCGATTCCGTCGACAGCTGGTACGGCGACGCATTCTCCGACCGTGACCATCTGGACAGCAGGCCCTCAAGTCTTATCACCTGCGCCAACTGCGGCGAGCGGGAAGCGACGCTGTTTCTGGACAGTATCCGGGTAGATCTTCTGACCGGCGAACGCAAGAAGGAAGAAAAGATAACTGTCTTCCCGGGAGAAGTCATGATTCTCGCGGAGGACGAGGAAGGAGTCTGAGTTATGAATTACATGGAGAAATATGAACAGTGGCTGGCCAGCGACTGTGTCGATGCGGCCACAAAGAACGAGCTGGAGGCGCTGCGCGGCAACGCGGAGGAACTGGCGGACCGGTTCTCCGGTATGCTGAATTTCGGAACGGCCGGACTGCGGGGCGTCATGCGGGCCGGACTGAACGGCATGAACACGTATACGGTCCGCTATGCGACACAGGGGCTCGCAGACCTGATCAACAGCTGCGGTGAAGAGGTTGGAAGCGGCGTCACCATCGCCTTCGACTCCCGCAACAACAGTCCGGAATTTGCCTCGGAGGCCGCCTGCGTTCTGGCTGCCAACGGCATTCACGTCAACCTCTTCGAGAGTCTCCGGCCGACGCCCGAGCTCTCCTTTGCGCTCCGTGAAACCGGTTCCATCGCAGGAATCAACATCACAGCCAGCCACAATACAAAGGAGTACAACGGCTACAAAGTCTACTGGTCTGACGGCGCGCAGCTGCCCCCGGAGCACGCCGCAGAGGTTTCCGCTTCCATGGACAAAAACGACATCTTCCGGGACGTACGCACAATGCCCCGAAAAGACGCGGACGCAACGGGAATGATTACTCTGCTCGGCGCGGAAATGGACGAGAAATATATGGCGAAAGTTCTGGAGCAGTCCGTGGGACGCCGCTATGTGGATCAGGTGCAGGACACATTCAGGATCATCTACACGCCCTTCCACGGCACAGGTTACAAAATCGTACCGGAAATTCTGAAACGTCTCGGCATGAGGCATGTCCTGACCGTTCCTGAACAGATGGTCATCGACGGGAATTTCCCCACGGTCAAATCCCCAAATCCGGAAAATGTAGAGGGCTTCGACCTCGCCATCCGTATGGCGAAGAAGGAAAATGTGGATCTGATCATCGGTACCGACCCTGACGGAGACCGGTGCGGCATCGTGGTGCGAAACGGCGACTCCTATGAGACTCTCTCCGGCAACCAGATCGGCGTCCTTCTCCTGGACTACCTGATCACCGCCCGCCGTGAATCCGGAACACTGGCGGAAAACTCTGCCGCTGTGAAGAGCATTGTCTCCACCAACATGGCGAAGAAAATATGTGAGGAAAACGGCGTCACCCTGTTTGAAACGCTGACCGGCTTCAAGTTCATCGGCGAAAAAATCAAGGAATTCGAACGCACCGGTGACTACACCTTCCTGTTCGGTTTTGAGGAAAGCAACGGCTACCTCGCCGGCACCTACGCCCGGGACAAAGATGCGATGGTGGCCAGCATGCTCATCGCAGAAATGGCCTGCCGCTACAAAACCATGGGCATGAACCTCTATGAGGCGCTTCAGCAGTTGTACCGCCGCTACGGCTTCTACCGCGAAGCAGTGGTCTCCGTGCAATTCAGCGGCATCGGCGCACAGGAAAAAATGGCTCAGATAATGAAGGACCTGCGTCACCACCCACCGGCATCCATCGGCCTACCCGTACTGCGGATACGCGACTACCAGGCCGGTGAAATCCGCCGCCTCGGCGCGGATACCGGCGCCGATACCGGCGACACCGCATGCCCCGACGCAGATACCAGTGCCTGCACCGCCAGAAACGCATGCACCGGCGCGGCATACGACGAAGCCGAAGTCCCCGAGCCCACAGGCCTTCCGAAAAGCAACGTACTGTATTACGAACTGGAGGACGAATGTTCCGCCGTTATCCGCCCTTCCGGCACCGAACCGAAGGTCAAGCTGTACGTTATGGCAAAGGGTGCGGACGCCTCCATTGCCGAATCACGGCTGACCGCCATTCAGGAGGCCGGAAGCCGACTTCTGAAGTAATAAAGCACTAGCACAGCTTCCCGAATCGGCTGCACGGCGCCGATTCTCGTCAATCATAACCACCGGCTGAGCCGGTGGTTCGCTTTAGCCCTATATGTGTCCAGGTTTTTGTCCGCTAATACTCATTCCAACGGCTCCATCAATCTGTTACTTCCCAGTATCCGTTCTTGCTGGCACCGTGACGGATTATCTTGTTTCTTTCTTTCAGATTTGCTAATATTCTCTGCACCTGCCGCTGCGTCAGTCCCAGAGATGCTGCCAGAACCTTTGCCGTCATTTTCCCATCCTGTCTAAGCAGAGCAATTACTTTATCCTCATTTGATGCGACATTTGTTACGACATTTGATGCGACATTTGTTACGACATCGTTGCCTTGATTCTCACTGATCTCCTTCAATGCATCACGGATCATCCGCAGCATGAACTCTGTAAACTCTGTTGAATCCCCGGCATGATCTGCACCATCAGTTCCGGCACATACTTCGCCGGTGTACCGGCATGGATCAATCGAATATGCTTGAAATATCACTAATGCAGAAAACCACCGCTTCACGCGATGGCTCTCTGCAAGTGTTGAGTTTTGAGAAAGAATGTTGAAAAGAATGTTTTAAGGTTGTATGCAATTCCTTTTGACAGTTATTACTATACCGGTTTATTGTGACGTCCGTTAGAGGGTTTTTTGTTGCTTTTCGTAATTAATGTGAAGGATTCGTCACAAAATCAGCGCTTCCTCCGCAGACAGCCGTTCGGTCGCTTACAGATCCTCGAAGGGACGCAAGCCCTCCGTCGCACCTGGTTTTGTGACGCAGAGCGCTCCCTCTGCCGCCGCCAGATCGACACATTTCCGAAAGGGAAATCCGCGGAGCATCGCAGCCAGATACGCAGCAATAGAAGTATCACCTGCGCCAAGTCCCGACACTTCCCGCTCCACGGGTTCAGCGCAACGCATTCCGCGGGCGCCCTCCCAGTCTGCCATCGCGCCGTCCGCAAACCCGAGCCGGCTGCAGATATCGCTCATATCATCACAGTTTTCAAAATACATGCCTTCCGCTCCGCATTTAATCAAAACATTACGCGCTCCCAGTCCGCGGCTGGCCCCGGCGAGTTCCTCCGGCGATGCGTTCGGCATACGGAGCATGTACCGAAGCTCATCAATGCTGGGCACAAAGAAATCCACCAGCGGGAGCACATTGGTCAGAATCATCTCCCAGTCCTCCCTGCCTGCGTCAGAATCAGGATCCACCGCACAGAGGTCCAGTGAAGTTGCCAGACCGGCCCGACGAGCTCTTCGGAAAACACTGACAAGACCCCAGCCTGCATTTTCATAAAAATGCCGCATCGTCGGCGGATGCCCGAAATGCATCAGACGACAATCCGGGAACCTCTCCAGCTCCAGTTCCGATTCCATATAGGCATCGTTAGCACCGGGATTCTGCAGAATTGCCCGGTCCAGTCCCTCCGGCGCCAGAATAAGACTGTACGCAGTCGCAGCCGCAGAGTCCTCAACGATGCCCGCCAGAGAATCCTGCCCGGCACCTCGAACCAGCATATTTTTCAGCATCGTTCCGAAATCATCCTGCCCGATTTTACCGCACAGAACAGGGTCCACGCCGAACAGTTTCATGGCAATCCCCGTGTTTGCGACAGAACCGCCGGGGCAGATATCATTGCCCAGAATCCGGGTAATGCCTCCGGGATGGATCACATCGGAGAAATCTTTTGCGCCCCGGCTCACAAACCGCGGACAGATGTCGATACTCAGGCAACCGAGAACCAGCGCTCCCGGACGGCGGAAGCGAAGGTCTGCTCCCCTTCCGTCTGCCGACGGTCTCTCGGAGCACGGCGACGATTCTTCGTCATCGGTGCGCTCTCCGCATAGGGTTTCCGACGGTGTTCCGGAGCACGACGACGGTTTCCTGCCGTATTTCTCAGTCAGAATCGCGATTCGTTTAGCCAGTGATTCATCGAAAGCGCCTGCCTGCATCTGCCAGCCCCAGTTTCCTTCCGGCGTTCCGGGCAGATTGATACGGGCCTCGCTCCCCAGTCCCAGCCAGTCCTGCATCGGCAGAATACATGTCTCACAGCGGGTGGAAAGCGCCAGTTCTATCATCCCGGACAGCGCATCTGCGGGCTCTAGGATTTCAACGTCCGGCAGCGGTATCTCGGCAGTCTCGCCTGTTGTCGGTATGTCGCCGCCCGGGCTTTCCGGAGCATCTGCCGATACTTCGCTCCCTCGGAATCCGGTAAGCGTTCCGAGAGTTTTTTTCAGATACCAGGTGACAAACCGCTGTTTATAATCCGCGATGCTCCGGTACCAGCCCAGCGTCGTATCGTTGTCATGGGTTCCGGTGTAAACCACAGAATGATCTGTATCATAGCGGTCGGGAAGGTACAGATTCGATTCATCCGAGTCAAAGGCAAACTGCAGAATCTTCATTCCCGGATATCCAGTCTGCCGTATCATCCGGAACACGTCCTCCGTCAGGAAACCCAGATCCTCGGCAATGAACCCGGATGCCGGAAATTCCCGTTCCACCTGATGAAAAAAGTCCATGTCCGGTCCCTTCTCCCAGTGTCCGTCCAGAGGATTCTGAGTATCCGCCGGAATTGAATAATATGACTCAAACCCGCGCATATGATCCAACCGAATCACATCGAACAAATGGAAGTTCTGACGAAGGCGGGCAAGCCACCACCGGTATCCGGTGCTCCGATGATGTTCCCAGTCATACAGCGGATTCCCCCAGCACTGCCCTTCCGGCGTGAAAGCATCCGGCGGCGCGCCTGACACATTCACCGGGCGGCGCTCCTCATCCAGCTGGAACAGTTCCGGGTGCACCCAGCAGTCCGCACTCTCATACGCCGCGTAAATAGGAACGTCTCCGATAATTTCGATTCCCCTGCCATGCGCGTATTCAGCCAGCTCCTCCCATTCACAGAAAAATTCATACTGCGTCCACTTCCAGAATTCGAGATCTGCAGCAAGCGCCTGCTTCATCTGCGTCATCGCAGCTTCATCACGACAGCGCAGAGGGCTTTCCCACTCCGGCCAGTCCGCACCGCAGTGCGCATCACGAATCGATATATACAAAGAAAAATCATCGATCCACTCTTTGTTGTCCTCGCAGAAACGTTCGTAAGCCTCCTTTTCCCCGCCGGTAAAAAGCCTCTGCCGAAAGGCGCCGAAGGCGCGCCGAAGAAGGGCTTTGTGCGCCGGAAGTACAACATCATAATTGATACGTTCACCTTCGCGTAAATTCAAAGACGCCGGGAGCAGCTCCGCGATGTCTGCGGCACTCAGCAATCCTTTGCTGCGAAGCGCCTCCGGATCGATATATGCGGTCTCACCCGCAAAGCAGGAAACCGGCTGATAGGGCGAATTACCCCGTCCCACCGGGCCGAGCGGAAGAATCTGCCAGCAGCTCTGACCTGCCGCTGCCAAACGATCCACAAAAGTCCGCGCTTCCGCTGTAAATCCCCCGATACCGTGTCGGGAAGGCAACGCGAATATAGGCAGCAAAATTCCACTTTTGCGCATTTCAATTTCTCCTTTATCCTGATTATGCATGTTCAGCGCATCCGTCAGACCCGAAAGCGGGCCGGCAGTATGACACCGATTACAATTAATCTTAACACAAACTGGACTTTTATAACACAGAAGAATATAATAAATTCAAATCATCGTTATGAAGAAGCGAGCTGCAAGCCGGAGTTTCCGGAATCAAGGCAACTGGGCACCGGCGCTCCGAGACAATGGCTGGGCAACGGCAGATCGACGCCGGCGGAGCAGCCGGCAGCAGCGGCAGATTGACGTCAGTTCTCCGCAGCAGCGGCAGATTGGAATGAAGAAACGAGGTGCGAATATGGAAACGAGAACGGACATAAAAGTTGATTTAAAGAACACGGGCATCGACCCGTCAGAAATTGAGGGGCGGCGCGGCGAGGCGCAGGACGCTCTGAACCGGCTCTGGTCCGGCGAGCTGGATTTCACCGGCTGGGTCAGAGATCCTCTGGAATTCAGTGATGCTGCCGTGAATGAACTGATTGATGTGGCGGCGGAAATTCGGGGAAAATGCGACTATTTTCTGGTGCTGGGCGTCGGCGGCTCCTTCATGGGAGCGAAGGCCGTCGTAGATCTTCTGCAGTCTCCTGAAGCAGATACCCGGGTTTTGTTCGCCGGCTATAACTTCAACGCACGATACATTCACGATCTTCTGCGGGAAATCGGCGACGCAGACCTGTGTCTCTGCGTGGTCTCCAAGTCCGGCACGACCACGGAAACATTGTCGGCATATGGAATTTTCAAAGAGATTATGCTGGAAAAATACGGTCCGGAAGAGACTGCCGCCCGTACCTATGTAGTCACGGAACATCGCTCCAATTATCTGTTTGATATGGCAGTCGCCGAGGGATCGAGGATTTTCGATCTAGCCCTTGACATCGGCGGGCGGTATTCTGTGCTGACGCCGGTGGGGCTTCTGCCCATCGCGGTTGCCGGAATCGATATCCGGGCCATTATGAACGGAGCCCGGGCTCTGTGCTCCCGGGAAACTTTCCGCAGCGACGGTCTGGACTACGCCATCACGCGTCAGGCCTTTGCCGACGCCGGAAAAACCATCGAGGTCTATGAGTTTTTTGATCCGTACTTCGCTTATTTCGGAGAATGGCTGAAGCAGCTGTTCGGAGAAAGTGAAGGGAAAGACGGCAAAGGGCTCTTCCCGACATCCCTGATGTTCAGCCGCGATCTTCATTCTATGGGACAGTTCCTTCAGCAGGGAACTCCGTGTTTCTTTGAGACCTTCATCACAGTAGACGAGACTTCGGAGGATGTAGAAATCCCGGCCCTCGCGATGAAACCTTTTGCCGGAAAAACAATCCAGCAAATCAATCTCTGCGCAGAAAAAGGCGTGCAGGACGCTCATGTGAAGGCAGGAATTCCGGTAATTTCCATCCGCCTTCCCAGACTTGATGAAAATGTGACAGGGCAGCTGCTCTACTACTTTGAGACACAGTGCGCCGTCTCCGCCCTGCTCTCCGGGGTGAACCCGTTCAACCAGCCGGGAGTAGAGGATTACAAACGCGAGATGCGCGCGTATATTACTGCTTTAGACAAATAGTACCGGCGCCCGCACGCCGGTCTTCCAACGGTGCTCTGGCAGCGCACCCCTTCGGCGCCTACCCGGAGCACCTTTTTCGTACCGCCGAATACACATCATGCTGCATGCGGCGCACAGTGCGAAACCTTACTCCAGAACTTCATACATCCCGGAAGCGTCCTCTTTTCTGACCGACTCCGGTACAGCGACGACCTTAAGGGTAATTGAACTGTTTCCGAATTCGATATGGATAACGTCTCCGGGTTCTACATCTGTACCGGCCTTTGCGGGCCGGTCGTTAACAGTGACGCGGTTCTGATCACAGGCTTCCTTCGCCACAGTTCTTCTCTTGATTACTCTTGAATTTTTCAGAAATTTATCGACTCTCAATGTAACCTCCCGTTACTGAAACCTTGGTTGTTTTCTATTATAATTAGTGTCTGCTCATTAAGTCCCCGTCGGACTTAATGGGTGCTGACGGCAGTTTGTCAGCAGCGCCGCGGCGCACCATCCAACGGAAGGGTGCGCCGGCAAACACTAATTGAGGCTTGTGCTCAGGGATTCGGCCGTTTCCGAATCCCACTGCCGCAGGGTTTTCAGATGAAACGCTTGAAAACCTTGCGGCAGGCTACCGAATATGCTCTTTATATTATTGATATTTCAAGCATATTCGGTAGCTGAGCACGCATTAATTGCGGTTGTGTTTTCCGGTCATTACAAAAGGGGCAGCTGCGCTGCCCCTGCGATTGTATCTGAATTATTTGTTAACCGCGTCTTTCAGAGCCTTTCCGGCTTTGAAAACAGGTGCTTTAGAAGCTGCGATCTTGATAACCTCTTCCGGTTTGCGCGGATTTCTGCCCTGACGAGCTTTTCTTTCTCTGGTCTCAAATGTTCCGAAGCCGATCAGCTGGACTTTCTCACCCTTCACCAGGGATTCCTCGACCGTAGCCAGGAAAGCGTTAAGAGTAACTTCCACATCCTTCTTTGTAAATTCCGTTTTCTCTGCTACCGCAGCGACTAATTCAGCCTTGTTCATTATAAAATCCTCCTTAAACTTTGATTGAGGCGACAAACTTATCCTTCAAGCTCATCCCCAAGCTCTTCGATCTCTGCCAGCGACATCCTGACAACATCTCTGCCTTCCGCGGAGACCTTTTTCTCGACAGCTTCAAACCTTTTGACAAATTCATCCGTCAAGCGATTCAGTGCGTCCTCAGGGTCGACATTTCTGCATCTCGCCGCACCTGCAATTGAAAAGAGCAGTCTTCCATACATTTCCGCAATTGCTTCATCGCTCACAGACCGATCCGCACACTCTCGAATCCTGCCAAGATCACAGCTCATCTGATCAAGCAGGTCCGCCTCCGATGGAACATCGAAACCCAGCTGCCCGATGCGATTCTGCACCTTGCTGGCCCGAAGCAATGCCGGCAACGCCTTCGGCACTCCTGTAAGCCGATCTGCCAACATGGAATCACCGTGCTCTTCACTCTTCACATTTTCCCATTTTTCAAGGACTTTGTCAATAGTTTTTAGGCTATCTTCTTTGAAAATATGGGGATGCCGGCGGATCATCTTCTCACATTCCCCGTTGATCACATCCACGGCGGAAAACCGTCCGTCATCTTCTGCGATAACAGAATTCAGAACCACCTGCAGCATGACATCGCCCAGTTCCTCCTTCAGATTCGCCGTGTCATTTTTGTTCACTGCGTCCACCGCCTCATAGGCCTCCTCGATCATACAGGTCCTCAGCGACTCGTGGGTCTGAACGCTGTCCCATGGACATTCCCGCCGCAGAATTCGGACGATCTCAAACAGACGGCGGCACGCCCCGCCCTCTTCCTCCGCCGGTTCATAAAGCGGCGCGTATTTCTTTTTCAGGTCTGATGTATCCATGAACTTCTCCTTTTGAGTGTGACAAATTCCGGTCCGGCTCTCTTCGCCGTCAATGCGCTGCCGATGCTCCCGCGCACGGTCTTCAGCGTCGGACGAATTTATTTGCAAGACGTGGAAAACGTCTGCCTCCCGGCATGCGCTCCAGTTCCTCCGGCGTAATTGCCCTGACCGCGAAAATCAGGATGACATAAATGACCATTGCTGTCAGAATCGCCACCGCCGCAGACAGCGCATTTGCCATATTCCCGCTGTGACCGGCGAGAATAATCATCATTCCTTTGTACACCCCGAGAGCCCAGGCGGCCATCAGCAGCGCCGCGATCAGCGGCCGGAGATACGTCAGACTGATGTTGTGCCGGACGCCGGTATACTTGTGCACAGAAATATCGTTCAGCGTCATCGCGACAAAATATGCCACCAGGGTGCCGATAGCAGCGCCCTTCACATTAATCACATGAATGCCGACGGTGAAATAAGTCACGAACACCTTGAACACACATCCGATCGCCAGGTTCCTCACCGGAATCATCTGCTTTCCGATCGCCTGCAGGACACTGGTCGAAGTCTGCATATGCGCCAGAAAGATCACACCGATGGCGAGGAGCATCATGATGGGCGCCGCCTCCCGACAGGACTCCGGCTGCTCGAAATACAGCAGCTTCAGAATCGGCTCCGCCAGGAAGAAGAGTCCGAAGGCGCACGGAAAGCCCATGATCATCGTCGTCCGATAGCCCAGCTTGATCGTCTCATTGACCTCCGTCGCGTTATTCACTGCGAAATTTCTGGAAATCGCCGGAACCAGACTGACCGCCACCGCCTGTGTAAAGATCTGCGGGAAAGCGATAATCGGGTTGCAGTAACCGCCGTAGAGGCTGTACAGATGTTCTGTGGTCGCACGGCTCCATCCTGTCTGTTGCAGCACGTTCATCACGATTGACGTGTCGATCAGGGTCATAATCGGCATAATCTCACATCCGATGATTATGGGAACGGCAATCATCGTGATTTTCTTCGCCAGATATTTTCTGTCCTCCACCATAGGATCTCCATATTCAATTTTCTGCCGGAATACTTTGTGGTTCAGCAGGAAGATCAGTGCGATGACCGCTAGACCGGCAATCGCGCCCGCCGAAGCGCCGAAGGATGCGCCTGCCGCCGCCTTCACCATATCCCCGGAGTGGAAGGCAAACACATACGCCAGCGAGAGACCCACGCCGCAGCGCACCAGCTGCTCCGTGATTTCAGAAATCGCCGTGGGGTTCATATTCTGCCGGCCGTTGAAAAACCCCCGGAAGGAGGAAAACAGCGGCACAAAGAAAAGTGCCGGTGCCATAGCCCTCACCGCCAGCGCGGATTTGGGACTTCCCACCGCCCGGGCGATAATATCCGCTCCGAAAAAACAGACGAGGAAGCAGACCGTTCCGACGCCCAGAAGCAGCAGCGTCGCCACGTGAAAGATTTTGTGCGCGTTGCGGTAGCGTCTCTGCACGATGCTCTCCGAGACCAGCCGGGAAATCGCCACCGGAACGCCGGCGGTGCCGATGACCACCAGCGTTCCGTAAATCGCGTAAGCGACACTGTAATACGTCATCCCGTCGCCGATCCAGTTGGTCAGAGGAATCCGGAAGACCGCCCCGAGAAGCTTGATCATAACACCGGCCCCCGCCAGAATGGCCGCGCCCTTCAGGAATTTCTTTTCATTTGAATCTGACATACAGTAATCTCCAATACTAAAGCTGCGCTAAAATCCCCTTTGCAGCCTTCTCCGTTTCAAAGACAGTTTTTTCTTTATCGATTGTAGCATATTCTCCGTCTTTGTAAAGCACTTTTCCGTCCGCCATCGTCAGGACCACATCGCTCCCTGCGGCGGAATAGACGATATTGTTGACCATATCGTGAACCGGATGCATATTCGGCTGAGAAATATCCATCACGATCAGGTCAGCTTTCTGTCCCTCCGCCAGAAGACCGCAGTCCGTCCGTCCCTGCGCCAGAGCTCCGCCTCTCGTGGCGGCGTACAAAGCCTGACGCGGCGTGATTACAGTAGGATCTCCGGCCTTGATTTTTCCCACGAGAGCCAGTGTTTTAATCTCCTCCAGGAAATTCAGGGAATTGTTGGAAGCCACGCTGTCCGTGCCGACGGCCAGACCGATTCCCGCCCTCAGCAGCGCAGCGCTGTCACATATCCCGCTGGCGAGTTTCAGATTGCTGACCGGATTCGTGGCGACCGTTACCCCCTTTTCCTTCAGGATGTCATAATCTTCTCCTTCAATCCACACACAGTGCGCCGCTGTGGCCGGCACATCGAAGATGCCGCAGTCCGCCAGATACCGCACCGGCGTGCGACCCCCGCGGCGGCCCTTGCATTCCTCATGTTCACGTTTTGTTTCCGAGACATGCACGTGCATGCGAATTCCCTCTTCCTTTGCATACGCTGCAAGCCCCCTGGCCGTCTGCTCGTCAGATGTATATTCCGCGTGAAGACTGGCGTCAATCAGGATTCTGCCCTCCTCTGCGCCGTGGTAATTCCGGACGGCGTCCTTCATCTCCCGGACCGACTCCATCTGTTCAAAGGGCGTCCCGTCGAAATTCGTCAGCGAACGGCTGATGTTGTTTTTCGCGCCGCTGTCCGCGACCGCCCTTACCATATCGGAGGTGAAATAGTACATATCCTGAGTAGATACAATACCGAAACGCAGAGATTCCATGATACAGAGAAGCGTACCCCAGTAGACCGCATTAGAATCAAGTTTGGCCTCAAAGGGGAAAATCCGGGTCTCCAGCCAGTCCTGAAGTGTCAGGTTCTCGCCGTATCCCCGCATCAGTGCCATCGGGCTGTGTCCGTGGGCGTTATAAAAGCCGGGCATAAGCAGCCGGTCCTTTCCGTCATAGACTTCTCCGTATTTTTCCGCATATTCCGGTTCTTTGTCTGAAATCAGGCGGATCCGGCTTCCGAAGGTTCCGACGTACATATTCTCGCGCACGTTGAAATCCTCGTCCAGAATCGTGATATTCTTAAACAGCATTTTCGTTTCCTCCTTTGTTTTCCTTGATTATAGTCAGCAGTTCCAGACAATCCTCCAGCTTTCTGGCGGGGATCATCGGGATCCTGATAAACGGTTCGACGCCGCCGTGGACAAATGCCCGTCCTTTGAATGCATCGTTGATACTGAAAATCGCATATGGAGTCAGATGGTTTTTTTCAGCGAAGGAGAAAATGATCCGCTTATTTTGTTCATATATTCTCCTGACAGAAAGTTCCTCCGCCATGCCCCGTATCTGCGAAATCTTGATGAGATTCAGCGTCTCTCTCGGAACATCGCCGAACCGGTCGATTAATTCGTCGATCATTTCCTGCTCATCCTCCGGCGTACGCACAGAAGCGATTTTTTTATACATTCCCAGCTTCAGGGATTCATTCTCAATGTACCAGTCCGGAATTGCGGCGGAAACAGCGAGTTCCACCGAGGTGTCCTCCTCTGTCTCGCTGACCGGTTCGCCGCCCTTCAGCTGACGCACCGCATCCTCCACCATCTTGCAGTACAGTTCATAACCGATGTTCATCATGTGTCCTGACTGCTCGCCTCCCAAAAGATTCCCTGCACCCCGGATCTCCAGATCACGCATGGCCACCTTGAAACCGGAACCGAACTCGGTGAACTCCCGGATCGCCCGAAGTCTCTTCTCCGAGACCTCAGTCAGCACCTTGTCCTTCTGATACATCAGGTAGGCATACGCCATCCGGTTCGATCTGCCGACACGTCCTCTCAGCTGATAGAGCTGTGCCAGGCCGTAACGATCCGCGTCCATGATGATCAGCGTATTTGCATTGGGGACATCGATGCCCGACTCCACGATCGTCGTCGCCACCAGTACATCCGACTGATGATTGACAAAATCAAGCATCACATTCTCCAGAGCCTGCTCGTTCATCCTGCCGTGCCCCACCGCGACACGGGCCTCAGGCACCAGGTGTTCGATGCGCCCGGCAAGCTGGCTGATGCCGCGAACACGATTGTAGATAACAAAGCATTGTCCGCCCCGATCCATTTCCCGTTTCACGGCATCCCGGATCACGAGGTCGTCCTGTTCCATCACATATGTCTGCACCGGATAACGGTCCTCAGGAGGCTCTTCGATCAGACTCATATCCTTGATTCCAGTCAGTGACATGTTCAGTGTTCTCGGAATCGGCGTAGCCGTCAGAGTCAGCACATCTACGTTTTTCTTCAGTTTCTTGATCGCCTCCTTGTGTCGGACGCCGAACCGATGCTCCTCGTCAATGACCAGAAGACCCAGATCCCGGAACTTCACATCCCGGGACAGAATCCTGTGTGTGCCGATTATGATGTCGATTTTTCCGTCCGAGAGATCCTCCAGGATTTTCTTCTGCTGCGCCTCACTGCGGAACCGGGACAGCATCTCCACCCGTACCGCGAAATGCTCGAAACGGTCGCGCAGCGTGTAGAAATGCTGGTTCGCCAGCACTGTAGTCGGGACCAGAACCGCCGCCTGTTTTCCATCCGCAACGCATTTAAACAGTGCCCTGGCTGCTACCTCGGTTTTGCCGAAGCCCACATCTCCGCAGAGCAGTCGATCCATCGCCTTCGGCTTTTCCATATCCTGCTTGATCTCTTCGATAGAGCGCAGCTGATCCTCCGTCTCCTGGTATGGGAACTCATCCTCGAATTCCCGCATCCAGATGGAGTCCGGACTGAAGGCGTAGCCTTTTTCCATTTCCCGTTCCGCGTACAACTGCACCAGTTCCTGAGTCATCTCCGCAATGGCTGCCCGGGCTCTCGCCTTGGTCAGTTTCCATTCGCCGCTGGAGAGTTTGTTGATCTTTGGCGTGACCCCATCTGAACCGATGTATTTCTGCACGATATCGAACTGCTCCACCGGTACATACAGAGTGTCGTTTCCGGCGTACTTGATTTTCAGGTAGTCCTTCTTCTCTCCCTGGATGTCCAGCTGCTGAATTCCCAGAAATTTTCCGATTCCGTGATTCTCATGCACCACGAAATCTCCCGCCTTCAGATCCGTAAAACTTTCAAGTTTCTGGCCGTCGCTTCGTTGCTTTCGCCGCCGTCGGCTCTGCTGCCGCTCTCCGAAAATATCATTGTCGCTGATATAGCAGAGCCTGCGGTCGATAAAGTCAAAGCCTGTCGTCAGATTCCCCCGCAGGAAACGAACCTGCCGGACAACGCCGCAGCGGTCACAGAATTCGATCAGATTTTTCCGGCGCTCCTCCGTAGACGCTGTGATGCAGATTTCATAACCCTTTTTGACATACGACTTCAGCTCTGATTCCAGCAGTTCCATATGCCCGCTGAAATTCATCATCTGCGCACTCTGATAACTGTGGAGAGACTCGTAGGCTTCGACGCCCCGGATCTGTTTGGGGAAGGGGGACAAAAGATAAACGGGGCCGTGCCGGTAGATTTTCTGAAAGTCCTCCCGGCCGGTCATCAGTTCCATGTCCTCCGGAACAATCTCGCCCCGTTCCAGCATGACCTGAAAATCCATCTTCTGTTCCTTTGTCCTGGAGTCCAGCATCTCGCCGATGCGGTCGGGATCATCGACATAAATCGTCCCGCTGTCTAGATAATCCCACAGGTATTCCGGGTCCTCGTAAAAATAATGAAGGTAATTTTCCAGCAGCTGTACATTCATCCGGTTATCGATGTATTCACAGAGCTCATCCCGGCGCTTCTCCAGTCTCCGGACCGCTTCCTCGCTGTCTTCCCCCCGTTTCATCAGCCTTTTCGCCTGCGCCGTATATGTCCGTCGCACCCGCTCGGAAGCCCTGGCGAACAGTTCTTTATCCGCAAGCATCTGCTCTGCAGGGCCTATCTCGACGCTCCTGAGGCTCCGGACTGAACGCTGCGTGTCAATATCGAACTCGCGAATGGAATCCACCTCGGTGTCAAAAAATTCAATTCGGAACGGATTCTCCGCATCAGGCGTGAAAACATCCAGAATTCCGCCCCGCATGCTGAACTCACCGCGTCCCTCCACAAGGCTCATCCGCTCATATCCGAGGGACACCAGTGTCTCCTTCAGATCCACAAGGAAATGCTCCTCGCCCAGAGTGATGCTGAGTTTTCCGGACTCAAAAAGCCGATGCGGCATGGTTTTCCGGATCGCCGCGGCGGCCGGAGCCACCACGATGCAGTCCTCCTGCCCACGCAGCGCCTTCATGGCGTTCAGACGTTCCAGAAGAAGGTCATGATTCTTCGCTTCGTAACGCAAAAACACCTGATCCTCATCCGGCATCACGTGTATATTTCTGTCGGTAAAAAAAGAAAGATCATCCGCAAGCCGCTTCGCTCTCGGTTCTGTGGCGACGATGATCAGACTTTTCCCCGATTCTTTTTTTATATTCTCGGATATGATAAACGCCGATCGACTCTCAGACACGCCCGATATCCCGATGATTCCTCGTTTATTCATCCTGCTCTCCGGGAGCATGCTCCCCTTTTTTCTTCTCCTTCTTTTTGGTATTATAGCGGTTCATGGCAAGATCCACGCCGTCAATAACGATGCATTCTGCCGCTCTGGACGCCGTTTCCACAGCCTGACGCAGAAGCGGAACCTCCTCCCTGCGAAAGCCGCCGGTCACAAAGGATATCAGTTCCTCTGTCCGTCCGCTGCCGATACCGACGCGTATCCTGGGGAACCGATCTGTTCCCAGCTGCTGTACGACGGAACGCATTCCGTTATGGGTGCCGGCACTGCCGAACCTGCGTATGCGGATGCTCCCTGTCGGAATATCGAGATCATCGTAGATGACGATAAGATGCTCCGGCGGAATTTTGTAGAAGGAAACAGCCTCCCTCACTGCCTCTCCGCTGAGGTTCATATACGTCTGCGGCTTGACCAGCACAACCTTGTGTCCTGCGATGTTCCCCGCACCTGTCAGCGATTTGAATTTGATTCTGCTGACGGAGATTCCGTTCTCCTCCGCGAGGTGATCCAGTGTCAGGAAGCCGAGATTGTGTCTCGTATTTTCATATTTCGGCCCGGGATTCCCCAGGCCGACGATGATAAATGGTTCATTACTCATATCAGTCAAACAGTTTGCTGACAGATCCGTTTGTGTATACTCTGGTCATAGCCTCCGCAAAAAGCGGCGCCACGGACAGAACGGTCATCTTGTCCAGCTTCTTCTCCTTATCCATCGGTATTGTATTCAGCAGCGCCAGTTCTTTAATCGCAGAAGCCTCGATCCGGTCGAAGGCCGGCCCGGAAAGAACAGCATGGGTCGCGCCTGCGTAGACGTTCTCCGCGCCCATTTCCTTGATGACGTTCGCCGCGTTGGTAATCGTTCCGGCAGTATCGATCATATCGTCCAGGATAATGCAGTTTTTTCCTCTGACCTCCCCGATGATATTCATTATCTCGCTTTTGTTCGGTTCCGGACGTCGTTTATCCACAATAGCGATGGGGCAGTTAAAGTATTCCGCCATATTCCTCGCTCGGGTCACGCTGCCGTGATCCGGAGAGACGATGCAGACATTCTCCAGATTCTTTTCCTTGAAATACTTCGCCAGAATCGGCATTCCTACCAGATGGTCCACCGGAATATCGAAATATCCCTGAATCTGGCTGGCATGCAGATCCATCGTCAGAACACGGTCGGCGCCCGCCGCCACCAGCAGGTTTGCCACCAGCTTGGCGGTAATCGGATCCCTCGCCTTGGCTTTTCTGTCCTGACGCGCGTAACCGTAGTAGGGAATCACTGCGTTGATCCGTCCGGCCGAGGCTCTCTTGACTGCATCAATCATGATCAGCAGTTCCATCAGGTTGTCATTGACAGGGGCGCAGGTGGACTGAATGATATAGACATCCACTCCCCGAACACTTTCCCAGAGATTGACGGAAATTTCCCCATCGCTGAATTTCGTCACCGTCGCCTTTCCCAGAGGTTTTCCCATAACGGATGCGATTTCCTCCGCAAGACGGGGGTGCGAATTGCCTGCGAACAGCTTGTAGTCAGAAAAAGCGCTGTTTTTCATTGTTCCTCTCCTCCATGAACTTCGATCTTCTGCGATTACTTCTTCTTTTTATTATAAAGGCCGCGGCGGGTCGCCCAGCCTTCAATATTCTTTTGTTTCGCCCGCGCCACACCCAGCGCATCCTCCGGAATATCCTGCGTGATTGTGCTCCCGGCCGCCACATAGGCACCGTCATCGATGCGGATCGGTGAAATGATGTTGGAATTACAGCCGATGAACACGCCGTCGCCGATCGAAGACCGGAATTTATGGGTGCCGTCATAATTGACGAAAACGACACCGCATCCCAGGTTCACGTCTTCGCCGATGTCTGAATCCCCGATATAGGTAAGATGCGCTGACTTGGATCCGTCTCCGAAGGTGGAGTTCTTAACCTCTACGAAATCCCCGATCTTGCAGTTTCTGCCGATTTCGGAGCCTGGGCGCACATATGCGAAGGGACCGATTTTGCTCCCGTCCCCTATGCTGCTCTCCAGTACCACACTGCTCTGGATTTCCACACCATCGCCGATGACAGAATCCCGGATGCGCGTATTCTGATAGATTTTCGCATTCTCACCGATTACCGTATTTCCTTCCAGGGTAACACAGGGACCGATAAACGTGCCCGCTCCGATCTGTACGGTCTCATCGATATAAACGCTGCCGATATCCGCAAAGTCAACGCCATTTTCCAGGTGTGCGACAGCGATGCGTTTCCTCTCCGCTTCCTTTTCCTGATATTCGCTGTATTTCATCTCACTCTCCGCATAGTTTTTCTTCTGTATAAGTTTATATATTTCGTATTTATTCTTTGTCCTGCTCCATGATCATTTTCCCGGCCTTGTAGATATCGCCGGCGCCCATGGTAATCACCACATCTCCGTCCTCTGCGTGCTCCCGGACATAGTCTGCGATCTTATCAAAACTGTCCATGTAGTAGACTTCTTTATCCGGATGCTCCCGACGTATCTCCTCAGCAAGTTTTTCGGAAGAGATGTTATAGATGTCTTTTTCCCGGGCTGCATAGATGTCCGCCAGAATCAGAACGTCGGTCTGCTCAAAGGCGTCCGCAAACTGATCAAACAGCGCCAGGGTCCTGGTGTAAGTATGAGGCTGAAAGAGGCACCAGAGTTTCCGGTGCGGAATGTTATGAGCTGCTGAAAGCGTCGCCCTGATCTCCGTCGGATGGTGCGCATAGTCATCGACAACCTTTACGCCTCTGTCCGTCGTACCGATAATGTCGAACCGGCGCTGCGTTCCGTGATAGGACTCCAGAGTTCCTGCGATCAGATCTGCATCAACGCCGAGCACATGGCAGCAGGCAAAAGCTGCCGCCGCATTCAGGATATTATGCTCCCCCGGCACATTCAGCTGCACATGCTCCAGTTTCACACCGTTATGGCTCACTGAAAATGAAGGCATCCCTTCGCTGTTAAACCTTACCTCTGAAATATGATAAGTGGAATTTTCATTATATCCGTAGGTCACCACATTTGCATGTCCTTTAATCACTTCACTGACAAAAGGATTGGAATCGTAAGCGATAATCTTTCCGTCCTCCGGAACGGCTCTGGCAAATTTGTCAAAGGACCGGACAATATGGTCGATATCCTTGAAATAGTCCAGGTGGTCTGAATCGATGTTCAGTATCACTTCGATTTTCGGCCGGAGCTGCAGAAAACTGTCCCTGTATTCGCAGGCCTCCGTCACAAAGTAAGGGCTGTTTCCAACCTTCACATTCCCGCCGATCTCATCCAGCTGCCCGCCGACAAGAATCGTGGGCTCCAATCCCGCGGCCTCCAGAACGAGAGAAACCATAGAGGTCGTTGTCGTTTTTCCGTGGGTTCCGCTGATCGCCACGCTTGACTCATATTCATCCATCAGTGTTCCCAGGATTTCCGCTCTGGACGCCAGCGGGATGTTCTTTTCTCTGGCGCGGATGATTTCCGGATTTTCTTCGGCAATCGCTGCCGAATAGATGATGAGATCTGCATTCTCGACATTCTCCGCTCTATGGCCTATGTAAATGGTAATACCTGATTTCTTCAGTTTCTCTGTCATTTCCGACGGCTTCATATCCGAGCCGGTCACGTGATACCCTCTCGATACCAGTATCTTCGCGATGGCTGACAGTCCGACGCCGCCGATTCCAATACAATGTATGTTTCTGTATTTCTTCAAATCAATCATAACTGGTTCCCTTCCCCGATGATATATCTTACATCTGCGACCATGCCTGAATGAACCGCGCCGTAATAACCCCGAAAAGCAGATTTCCGGGGGGTGCATGCTTCAGAACCGGTCCGAACAGAGCTCTTGATATTATACCATACCGTCTCCAAAAATGCTTTACAATTTCCGCAAAAAGCAATAATATTATTTTAAACAGTCTGTGGAATCCGCGCTGCCGCCGGGTTCCCGGAAGCCACAGCATCCGGAGGGAATGAATGAAACGAACAGAACGCATCGGCGTGATCGTAAAGACACTTTCTGACACGCCCGGAAAGCTATATCCGCTGCAGTACTTCTGCGACCTTTTTCATATGGCGAAGTCCAGCATCAGCGAGGACATCAATATTGCAGCGTCTGCCATGGAGGCGACGGGATCAGGGTTCATCGAAACGATTTCCGGCGCCAGAGGCGGCGTTCACTTTGTTCCCGACACCACGCACGAGGCCGTCGCGCCTCTGCTGGACGAGTTCTGCAATCGGCTCCGCGATCCGGCGAGAATTCTGGGCGGAGGCTTCCTGTACACGTCCGACATCATGTACGACACCGAGCTGGTCAGCCACCTGGCAACCCTGTTCGCCGTAAAGTTCCGGGCGCTCGACGTGGACTATGTGGCGACGGTGGAAACAAAGGGAATCCCTCTGGCTACCATGGTGGCGCATCAGCTGCATCGCCCTCTGATCATCTGCCGCAGGGAGGCGAAAGTCTCCGAGGGCTCGACGGTCAGCATCAATTATTTTTCCGGCTCCTATGACCGCGTACAGAAGATGTCGCTGTCCCGGCGGGCGGTTCGTCCCGGATCGCGTACCCTGGTCATTGACGATTTCATGCGGGGTGGCGGAAGCACCAAAGGCATTGCGGATCTGCTCGCCGAATTTGATGCGGAAGTCGTCGGTGCAGGCATCGCCATCGTCAGCGAGACGCCTGAACAAAAGAAAATACGGAATTACACAGCCGCAGTCTATCTCGGAGACGTAGATGAAGAAAAGCGCACCATTGACGTGCGCCCGAATCCCGATATTTTCAGATAGCCCGAACCACTGCATTTACAGAAAATATTTTTCTGTAAGCGCATCCGTAACACCGGATTGCGGCTTTCTGCAAACGCGTCCGTTAAATCTGCGCAGATTCAGGGTATAGATTTTCCGCAAATGCGGGTTGCAGATTCGCTTGATATTGTGTATAATATAATAAATAATTATAAAAGCCAGAAAGGTAGGCCATGATGAACATTACTGATGTAAGGATTCGCAAGGTCACTGCGGAAGGCAAAATGAAAGCGATTGTTTCGGTCACATTCGATGATGAGTTTGTTGTCCACGATATCAAGATAATTGAGGGTCAGAACGGTCCGTTTATCGCCATGCCCAGTCGTAAGATGGGCGAGGGAGATTTCCGGGATATCGCACATCCCCTCACCTCTGAAACGAGAACTCGAATCAAAGACGCCATTTTCGCCGAGTACGAAAGGGTACTGGCAGAGCACCAAAGCGAAGACGATCTTGAGGCACCTGAGGAGTAATATTTAATTACATGACATTAATTAAGGACTGTTGTACGCAACAGTCCTTTTTTTCACGTTCTATTCAGTCCGGCAATCCGGCGCTGCATCACTCCAGCGTCGCTTCAACCACACGGATGGCGTTTGTGCGCCCCGAAACTCCGACCGGCACCCCCGCGGTACAAACTACTGTATCTCCCTCGCGGATGCATTCGCTGCGGATCGCCTTGCGGGTGCAGTGACCGAACAGATCACCCAGTTCCTCGCGGTAATTGGCCATCAGCGGCTCAACGCCCCAGAACAGCGCCATCTGATGGTAAACCTTTTCGTCCGGTGTACATCCGATAATCGGCAGTTCCGGGCGGAACTTGCTGATTTTATTTGCTGTATAACCGGAGGATGTGATGGCCAGAATCGCTTTGGCGCTGATGTCCTCTGCCAGTGTGCAGGCGGCGTGTCCCACCGCGTTAGTGATATCCCGGGAATCCATCGCCAGCCATTTTTCTCTGCTGGTCACCGTCCTGGCATCTTCCTCCGCCTGCTCCGCAATACGCGCCATGGCTGCGACGGCCTCTTCCGGATACTTTCCGGCAGCGCTCTCTCCGGAGAGCATGACGGCAGACGTTCCGTCAAACACCGCATTCGCCACATCATTAATCTCCGCCCGGGTAGGCACCGGACTGGTAATCATCGATTCCAGCATCTGTGTCGCAGTGATGACGATCTTCCCCTGCTGTACGCAGCGGCG
>Ga0256404_1003350_pt1 | contig 32917 bp, 29 predicted proteins | sample RumenRJG_01DNA_FD_185990 | JGI IMG/M metagenome (GOLD analysis project Ga0256404, IMG submission 185990) | Bovine rumen microbial communities from Lethbridge, Alberta, Canada - RJG_01 | ecosystem: Host-associated > Mammals > Digestive system > Stomach > Rumen | place: Canada: Alberta | collected...
ATCCGACCGCTGTCGGCATACGTCGCGCCACAACCCTAAGCGAGAGGTTCTGACAAAAACAAGAAAAACACCAATGTTTAACTAAAAATTATTACAATTATGGCAGAAAACAATCTGAAATTCCCGTACGTGATCCGACAGGACACATCGAGTAACCCCCGCAAAAGCGGAAAGTACTACGGTCGCAGCTACCCCAAGGGACTGCTCGACACACGAGGACTGGCCGAGCACATGACCGAGCACGGACTGGTGCGCAACACCGGACGCGTCTACAGCGTGCTCTCGAAGCTCTGCGAGTGTCTGCCCGAGCTGCTGGCACAGGGTGTCGGCGTGAAGCTCGACGGACTGGGCACCTTCTATCCCGGACTGGAGTCGAAGGGAGTAGCGGACCCCACGAAATTCTCCGCACAGAAGCACATCAAGGGCATACACATCCGCATACTGCCCTGGTCTGAGCAGGTGGGCAACCTGACCTCGAAGGCCTTCCTCTCGAAGTGCGAGCTGGAGTACATGGGCGAGGTGGAGACCATCACCGTAGACGGCAAGAAGAAGATCATCCTGCATCGGCCAAGCGGTGAAGAGGAAGAGGGTTAAAAATGAGAGATGATGATGAAGAAACGAATCATTGAGATTGCGGTGAAGATGCTAGTAGCCGCCCTCACCGCCTTCCTGACCGCTATCACCACCACGAGTTGCATGGGCCACGGCCCGTTTTGAACAATAACCAATAACCAATAAACGAGAGATGGGAGCTGGCGCGAGGCTGGCTCCCATTTCTCTATTCCCTACTCCACTATTTCTGTCAAATTAGGCTAATATTCAATATATCCTTTTCCACCACAATAATTACACGGCTGATGGAAATGAGCCCACTCGTTTGCATCGTACGTTTGTCCACACTCACTGCATGTTTTGTTGTTTATTTTAATTCCGAACGTAGTAACACTTATACTTCTCTCTATTAGCATACGTCCATTTTTACAGTGATCACATTTTCTACGCTGTTTTGTCGGCTGTTTGGCTTCTTGTTGTGGTTGACTATCATATCCAGACTGTACAGATCCATCATAATAATAGTTCTGCTGTGGTACGTTATAATAATATGACGAAGAGCCATCGTAGTTGTTATTGTTCTGAATTCTATTGCGACCTGTCTTTGTCTTAAACTCAAAGGGATTAAGAAGATTTGCAAGCTTTTCTTTTAATTCATCTACTTCATGTTTGTGTTCTTCCACATAGGATTGTTCGATTGCTTTACGGTCTTCACTCGTAATTTCTTTGTTCCAAAAATGCTCGTTGGCGCTTATCTTCATAATACCCCATAATTTAGCATCATCAGAGATTTCATTTTCTAACAAGTTAAGCAGTTTTGCATGATACTCTATACGGTCTTTGTTTAGATTATCATAGATGCTCCATATAATTGGTGCTCCGCTAGAATCATATTGCTGATCGTATGAGTAAGTTAAATAGCTGTTATCACCAAAGAACTCTCTTATATCATAATTATTATCAATATAGAGATAAGTTGTTGCGATTTGTTCACCTAGATTAGGCCATTGAAATTTGTGGACGTTCTTGAAAATCTTTTGGCTTATCTCTGTCCTATCATAGTCGTATTTGTTATGAAAAGATTTTTTCAGAACGAAATCACTATATATCATAAAACATGGATAAAGACCTATATGAGAAGAACCTGTTACATTATTTGTAAAAAATTCATGCTCTACTTTTATTACTTCATACAGATTAATGTATTCTACATCTTCATCCAAACGACGAGTGATGCCATTCGTATCCATAATAATCTGCAGAGGAATATCTGTATCCAAATTATTTCTCCCATATTTATAAACCACAACGAATCTTTCAACCCCTTTCCCATCCCAATTAGGGTAATATTTACTATCGCCATTATTTTGCTTATTTCCCTCCATATAACCACTTCGTTGCCTAATAGGTGGTATTATTTCATTCCAGTTTCTGTCATATACACCATATAAGAATTTATCATCAGAAGGAATCTTTGTTTTGTAAAAACACTTCAATTTTTCATCTATTTTTCTCTTTTCATAGGATATAATTCCTTGAGATAGTATGATTTTTTTTTCATGCTCTTTACTCTCTATTGCGATAAGAGTATCTTTGTTATCTTTTTGCAGTTTTCGTAATTCAAAGAATTCCCCATCAGCTACATATTTGATAATATTGTACTTGGGTAACGTTAACACATTACCATCTTCATCTGCAATACCACACTTACCTTCGAACTCAAATTCATACCACTCATATCCATCTTTTTCGGTATGTTTGGTCATAATAGACTTTGCATTAAAATCTTTTTCAATGCATGATGTCAGTATAAAACACCCCAGTGTTAACACTATCAGTATCTTATTGCCTCTTTTCATAATGTTAAGTGATATTTGTATTGTTTATCTCAACTTCAATGTACTCCAACTATTTGCAAGCATTGGCGAAACGTCGACACTGGGTGTTTGTATCTTACTATTCTCATCGAACGATTTGCGTTTCACCTCTGAAGCCAGGTACTCGGACAATTCTCCAAGTGTCACTACACCCTTAGTCTCTTGTATTTTACGCAATAAATAATAGGTAAACAATCCATGATTCTGTGAGGTATAAGGATAAGCCGTCTCGTCGCCTTGCGCAGCAGAAAATACTACCATCTTACCTTTGGGGGCGTCGCTCTTGACTTTTATAGCCACACCACGTGCCGAGTTCATCATCTCACCATCACGTTTGGTGCCACTGAAACAAGCATCGAGAAATACGGTAACAGAACGTACAGGCATATCAGCAAAAGCCAAATAGAGTGTCTCTAAGGAATAAGCAGATTCTGGATCGCTGCCTATGCCGTCGACAGGCAAGAGAGAGGCACGCTGGTTTTTCTCATTGGGTATACCATGACCTGCATAATAGAAGATAACGCGACCTTGACCGTTATAGGCTTTTACTCCTTGACTCAACCAGCTGACAGCCTTTCGGATGTCATTGAAGCTGGCATTGATAACCATTCGAATGTGTTTTTCTGTTATACCCAACGTCTTCTGACAGTATTCGCGGAAAACCTTTGCATCATTCTCTGCAAAGGGCACATCTGCTTCATCATGGTATTTTTCGTTACCAATGATAACCACGAAGGTATTCTCATCTGTCCCTTTAACTGTTGGTATATTACTGTCGACATCAGAGAGGGCTTGCAAATCAGCTTTATGTTCCTTTGCCTTTTGCGCTTTCAGTTTTCTCTCGGCATCCGGCAATCTCTTCTTGGCATCCGTATCCCCCAGATCTGCTGCCTTTCGAAACCAATAAACGGCCTGGGCATAGTCTTGAACGACACCCTCACCTTTATAATAGCATTCACCTAAAATGCTTTGAGCATGGGCATAGCCCTGACCTGCAGACTTGCCAAACCAAGATATCGCCTGGGTATAGTCTAAAGCGGTACCCTGTCCCCTAAGATAGCGAAGCCCTAAATTGTACTGGGCAGCAGCATAGCCTTGAACAGCTGCCTTATAATACCAATAGAAAGCCTGGGAATAATCTTGGGCTACACCTTGGCCCTTTCTATAGCAAATACCTAAATAGTTTTGTGCCTTAGCATATCCTTGCTCCGCAGACTTATGAAACCAAACTGCTGCCAAAGTATAGCTCTGAGCGATGCCAATACCTTTATAATAACAACGGCCAATTTCATATTGCGCTTTAGCGTTGCCTTTCTTCGCCGCCTCAATATTCAATTGATAATCACTCTGTGCCCAAGCCATCACTGGCACCAACAAGAATAGGATAAAATGCAAAAGTTTTTTCATAGGTCGTAGCAGTATAGTCAAATTGGTATAACAGATTTTGTCTGCAAATATATGATTTTTTCTTGATAGCACCAAATTATCAAGAGAAATATTGCGAAAATCGATAAGACTTCTCAAAAGTGGTATGCGATGCCCGCCAGACAGGCGGAATGCTGGCAATAAAAGAGGTCGTGCCACCACAGGTGGAGATTCAAATCGGAATGGCAGAGGTTGAAGCCACCTGACAGCGACCTGATTATTACACGCGAGTTATATTGATTTATATCACCACGTTGACCGGCTGTCCGTCGGCAAATGCCTGGACGTTGTGGACAGCGACGTCGATGAGGCGGGCTCGGGCCTCGCGGGTGGCCCAGGCGATGTGGGGTGTGATAAAGGCTTGCTCGCAGGCCAGCAAGGGATTGTCGGTGCTGGGTGGTTCCTGCGTCAACACGTCGGCACAGAAGGCTCTTAGCTTGTTTGCACGTAAGGCATCAGCGACAGCTGCGTCGTCGACAAGCGGCCCACGACCGGTATTGATAAGGATGGCCGACGGTTTCATCAGCTGTAGTGTCTGGCGATTGATGAGATGATGGGTATCGGGCGTCAGCGGACAATGCAGGGTCAGCACGTCGCTCTCTGCCAACAGCTGATCCATCGTGCATTTACAGATGCCGGCAGGCAGCTGATCGGCCTGCTTGCTGGTAAATGCCACCACCTTCATGCCAAAGGCCAGCGCAATGGTGGCTACGCGACAGCCGATATTCCCCAGTCCGACAATGCCCAGCGTCTTGCCCGCCAGCTCGGTCAAGGAAGTGTCCCAATAGCAAAAGTCAGGACTGGCGGTCCATTGGCCCGCGCGATTCTGCAAGGCATAGTGCTCCGTACGGTTGGTGACGGTCAGCAGATGGGCAAACACCATCTGAGCCACACTCTCGGTACTGTAGGCAGGCACGTTGGTGACCACTATGCCACGCTCACAGGCAGCGTCGAGGTCAACGACGTTATAGCCCGTTGCCAACACGCCGATATACCTCAGCTGAGGCAACTGACTGATTTCCTGCCTGCGCAGACACACTTTGTTGGTCAACACGACATCGGCAGCCTTAGCCCGTTCTACGACCTCTTCAGGACATGTACGGTCATACACCGTCAGTTCACCGACGCTGGTCAACGCCTGCCACGACAGGTCGCCAGGATTGGCTGTATAGCCATCAAGAATCACTATCTTCATAAACATTCCTAAATCTTTGGTGCAAAATTAATAAATCTGGCGCAAAATCAGTAATTTTGCAGGCAAAAAGATAAATACGACATGAAATACAAAGACCTTTTCCTGGATTTCGACGACACCTTGTACGACACTCACGGCAATTCCGTCATTGCACTGCAGGAGCTGTTCGACGACTTCCATCTGGAGCGCTACTTCCCTGATGCTCAGGTGTTTTACGACGCCTACTGGGAGGCGAACATCGACCTGTGGACGCGTTATTCGAAGGGGGAAATCACGCGCGACTATCTCATAGAAGAGCGCTTCCGCCGGCCACTGATGGTCAGCGAGGCGTTCAGAGCCGAGGCATCCTCTCACCTATCACCTCTTTCCACTTACCTCTTAAATATTAGCGACCGTTTTCTGGAGTTCTGCTCCAACAAGCCTGGGGTGCTGGAAGGTGCCCATGAGCTGATGGACTACCTGAAAGAAAAAGGCTATCGCATGCACATGACCAGTAACGGGTTTCACGAGGTGCAATACAAGAAACTGGCGGCATGTGGTCTGATGGACTACTTCGACACCATCATACTCAGCGAAGACGCAGGCGTCAACAAACCCTCACCACAGTTTTTCAGCTATGCCCTCGAACAGTCGGGTGCCCAGCGCGAAACGACGCTGATGATTGGCGACAACCTACAGACCGACATCTTGGGAGCACTGAACGCAGGCATTGACGCCCTGCTCTACAATCGCTGGAACGCAGAAACGAATGATGTCGAGCCTGCGCCGACCTTTGTCGTAGAACGCCTGCTCGACATCACCGATATACTGTAAGCGAAAAGGGTTATTGCTGGTTTTTCTTCTTGGCGTACCAGTCGCGCATGACGTAGAAGGCTTTCTTGCGCTGACCCTGGTCAGAGACGAGACCCTTGCGATTGAAGTCGTCCTGAATGCCAGGCAAGGGGCGACGCGGTGAGCGGAAATCCTTCAGCACCCACGGGCAGGTGCCGGCGAGTCCGTCAATTTTTTCAAGCATAGCAAGATTCTCGCGATAAAGATTCTCCTGAAACTCCTCGGTCCAGCGCTGCTCTTTGTCGCCGTGATAGCCAGCCTTCGCACCACCTCCGAACTCGCTGATGATAACGGGCTTGTCGTAGGGTATCTCCCAGCGCATCTTGGGTGCATCGTTCACATCACGATACCAGCCGATATACTGGTTGAAGCTGACCACGTCGACATACTGGTTCATATTGTCGTGCAGGCGGTTGACGTAGTTTGAAGCACCCGTCACCTCCATCGCCATCGAGATAAGACGTGTATTGTCGAGACTGCGTGCCGTTTTGGCCAGACGGCTCAGGAAGACGTCGCGTGCATCACTATGGGGCGTCTCATTGGCCAGCGACCAGATGATGATGGCGGCACGATTGTGGTCGCGTCGTATCATGTCGGTGAGCTGTCGCTCGGCATTCTTGTAGGTGTCGGCATTCTGCCACGAGATGGTCCAATAGACGGGGATTTCCGACCACAGCAGGAAACCTTGTCGCTCAGCCTCGCGCACGGCCAGTTCGTTGTGAGGATAATGGGCCAGTCGCAGGAAGTTACAACCCAGCTGACGTGCCCAGCTAAGTAGCGTGTCGGCATCTTCAGTGCTGTTACAGCGACGGCTGGTGTAGGCGGTCTCTTCGTGAGCACAGACGCCACGCAGGAATAGCGGTTTGCCGTTGAGCAACAGCTGTTTGCCGCGTGTCTCAATGGTGCGGAATCCTATCTCATCTGCTATCTTCTCATTGTCCGTCGTAATCTCGACCTGATAGAGTTTAGGCGTCTCGGGCGACCAGAGCTGCAGCTTAGAATTGAGAATTGAGAATTGAGAATTGAGAATTTCTCCTTTAGCATCGGTCACGAACTTTTGCTTTATCTTCAGCTCGGGAATGGAGACTGTAATCTCCTGGCCGGCTACAGGTTGATTCAGCTTCAACGAGAAATTCAGCGTACGCTTCTTGCCGTTGACATTTTTGTCGAGTTGCAACGAGTAGTCTTCGACATACGTCTCTGGCACGCTGACCAGCATCACGTCGCGGGTAATGCCTCCGTAGTTCCACCAGTCGAAGATGCGTGTCGGCACGTTGTCCTGATGGCGCTTGTTGTCTGTCTTCACAATCACAAAGTTCTTGCCCTCCTTCACCACGTCGGTCACGTCGAAACAGAACGGCGTGAAACCACCTTCATGCCGACCGGCTTTCTTGCCGTTGACATAGACGATGGCCTCATAGTTGACGGCACCGAAGTACAGCAGCAGGCGCTGGCCCTCGACGGGTGTGTAGTTGAAGTCGCGCTTCATCCATATCGTACCCTCATAGAGAAACAGCTCTGCCAACTGTGTGTTCCAGTCGCCCGGCACATGCATGGCCGGCGACTCGTCGAAGTTGTACTCTACGAGGTCTGACGGCCGCTGAGCCTTCGCATTGAGAAAGTAGCCCCAGCGGTTGATATTCATGCGGTAGTCGTAGTAGCCCTGCTCTTGCTGATCGACCATATAGTCCCAGTCACCATTGAGCGACTGCGTCTGTCGGGCATACACGTTTTGCGGAGCCACCACCTCCGTCTGGGCATGAATACTGACGGATGCTGACAGCGCCAGCAGCAGTACGATGATTCTTGAATAGGGTGTCATCTCTTCTTGTTATCGGGGATTGTTTTCTGCAAACACCTGCATGCGCTCGTCGAGCTGTGCATACTGGTGGTCTTCGATGAATGAGGTGCAAACGCGCAGGCCCTCCTGATGAGAGCCGGTGGTGATAAGGCAGATGGCCGACACACCGTAGTACATCAGTTCGCGAGCCAGTTCGCCACTGGTCATCCCCTGATAGCCAATGGTGAAATAGAAGCCGTCAGCCACGGGTTGGTCGAGGTCTTTGTCGTAGACGATGTGGAAGCCGTGACGAAGGAAAATCTCCTTCAGCTTGTGGGCACGCTCGCCATAGACGCTGACCTCGCGGCGGAAGTCGTAGGTGCCGTCAGAGGCGGCCTTCAGCATAGCGGCCATCGCGTATTGGGCTGAATGGCTGGTGCCGCTGGACAGGGCATAGAGCATGCGCGTAGAGAACACCAGGCCAAAGGGCAGACCCTCATAGCGACGCGCCAAGTCGTCGAAATGGCGGTGGAACAGTTTGTCGCTGATGCACACCACACCGATACGCTCGCCAGCATAGCTGAACGCCTTAGAGCCGCTGATGAGCAGCATGTAGTTGTCGGTATAGCGGCCTACGGTGGGCTGGAAGGGCGGTTCGAAGGGAACGCTCAGATTCTGGCGGAAGTCCATAGCGAAGTAGGCCAGGTCTTCCATCACGATGACATCATACTGTGTAGCCAGGTGTCCGATGGTCTCGAGCTCCTGCTCGTTCAGGCATATCCATGCGGGATTATTCGGATTCGAATAGACAATGGCGCAGATGTTGCCCTGCTTCAGATAGCTCTCAAGCTTGCCGCCTAGTTTGTCGCCACGATAGTCGTAGACGTCGAAGGTCTCGTACTTGACACCCATCACCTGCAGCTGCATTTTCTGAACAGGGAACCCCGGGTCGATAAACAATACGGTATCCTTGCCCTGCTGGGCCTGCGAACACGTGAGGAACGACGCAAACGTGCCCTGCATGGAACCCGTCACAGGCACGCAGCCCACGGGATCAATGTCCAGTCCGATGAAGGCTTTGACAAAGCGTGAGGCCTCCTTCTTCAGTTCAGGATAGCCCTGAATATCGGGATAGGAATGGGCGATACCGTCCTTGAGCGCCTTGACCTGCGCGTCGACGCCCACCTGTGCGGCAGGCAGTCCGGGAATACCCATCTCCATTTTGATAAACTCTACCCCACTCTGCTGTTCAGCCTTGGCGGCAACCTGTTTGACCTCTCTGATGGTCGCTTTAGCAAAGTCCTTGATACCCAGACTGTCAATCAGCTGGTCTACGATTTCTCTCTTGATTGGTGTTGGTTTCATATTGTCTGTGATTTACTTTTCGTTTTACTTTTCAGAGCGCAAAAGTACGAAAAAGCATCCATATACCCAAGCATTTTTTACAACATTAACAATCACGAAGAGTCTGGAATGAAAATTAATTGTTACCTTTGCACGGAAATATGCATCTGGACATGAAAAAGATACTATTCTCACACAGAAGACATCTCCTGCGACTGCTGCTGGCACTCGTAGGACTGACATACATGATAGACAGCAGCGCCCAAGAGCTGATGGTCAAGATCAACATCAACAGCCAGCAGATAGAGGGTACGGACAAGAGCGTCTTCGAGAACCTGCAGCAGACGCTGGAACAGTGGATGAACGACCGCCAATGGACGGAGCTGCAATTTCAGAAGAACGAGCGCATCAACTGCAGCTTCAACATCACTGTCACGAAGTACGACAAGTCGAACAACCACTTTACGTGCACAGCGCTGATACAAGCCACACGACCCGTATGGAACTCGGCCTACACGACGACCATTTATAATAATAAGGATGCGAACTTCGACTTCGACTTCGCACAGTTTGACCAATTGAACTACAACGACGAGATGGTAGACAACCAGCTGACGGCACTGATGGCCTACTACGCCTACCTCCTCATAGGACTGGACCTTGACAGCTTTGCACCACTGGGAGGTACAGACGTGCTGCAACGCTGCATGAACCTGACCAATAATGCGCAGGACCTGGGATTTGCAGGGTGGAAGGCTTTTGAGAACTCGCGCAACCGCTTTGCTATCATCAACGACTATCTGGACGAGGCCATGAAGCCGTTCAGACAGTTGCAATACGACTACTACCGCAAGGGACTGGACGAAATGTCGGCCAATGCCGAGCGCGGACGTACCAACATCTCGGAAGCACTGGAACTGCTGAAGCAGGCGCATGCCGACAAGCCGTTGTCGCTGGTGCCCCAGATATGGACGGACTACAAACGCGACGAGCTGGCCAGCATCTACAAAGGCAAAGGCACACAGAAAGAAAAGGAGGCTGTCTACGACATATTGTTTAACATCAATGCCTCGCAGAGCAATGCGTGGGACAAAATCAAGCAATGATTACAAGACTATATATCAAAAACTTTACGCTGATTGATGAGCTCAACATCGAGCTGCATCCGGGCTTCTCCGTCATCACCGGTGAGACAGGAGCAGGAAAGAGCATCATCCTGGGAGCCATCGGACTGCTACTGGGTCAAAGGGCCGACTCGAAGAGCCTGAAACAAGGGGCTGACCGCTGCATCATTGAGGCACACTTCGACCTGAGCCGCTACGACATGAAGCCGTTTTTCGACGAGAACGATATAGACTACGACGCTGAGGACACCATCATCCGCCGTGAGCTGACGGCAGCAGGCAAGAGCCGTGCGTTCATCAACGACACACCTGTCGCCCTGTCAATGCTCAAGGAGCTGGGCGACCAGCTGGTGGACGTTCACTCACAACACCAGAACCTGCTGCTCAACAAGCAGGACTTCCAACTCAGCGTGGTAGACATTCTGGCACAAAACCAAGAGCGTCTGGAGAACTACCGGCAGACCTATGCCGACTATCAGCAGCAACAGAAAGCGTTGCAGGCCTTGAAGGACGAGATAGAAAGCAACCGCCAGCGTGCCGACTTCCTGCAATTCCAATACGAAGAGCTGGAGGCTGCAGGTTTAGAGGAAGGAGAACAGGAACAGTTGGAAAAGCAGAGCGACCTGCTGACGCACGCAGAAGACATCAAGACAGCACTCTACGAGGCCGACTCTGCCCTTAGTGGTGAGGGCAGCAATGCCGTCGGGCTGGTGAAGACCGCCATGCAGGCGCTGAACAGCATTAGCAAGGTGTTGCCAGAGACCAGCGAGCTGAGTGAGCGTCTGGACTCATGTCACATCGAACTGCGCGACATTGCCGACGAGGTGAGCCGCATGTTGGAAGATACCGACTTCGACCCAGCTGAGCTGGACAGGCTGAACAGTCGTCTGGACCATCTGTACGACCTGGAAAAGAAATATCATGCCGACAGCGTGGAAGAGCTCATCAGTCAGCGCGACACGCTGAAGCAGCAGCTGCAGAACATCGAGAACAGCGACGAGGCCGTCAGCGAATTGGAAAAGCAATGCCGCCAGCTGCAACAGCAATGTCAGCAGCAGGCAGACGCCCTGAGCCAGCAACGCCAGCAATCCGCCAAGAAGATAGAACAGCAGATGATGCAACGTCTGGCACCGCTGGGCATGCCCCACATGCGTTTCTCTGTCAGCATCACTCCCGACACGCTGGGCCCGTCAGGACAGGACAAGGTGGCGTTCCTCTTTTCTGCCAACACGTCGACACCCCTGCAACCTATCTCACAGGTGGCGTCGGGTGGTGAGATAGCCCGTGTGATGCTGTCGCTGAAGGCGATGATCAGCGGAGCCGTAAAGTTGCCGACCATCATCTTCGACGAGATTGACACCGGCGTCAGCGGCAAGATGGCCGAGAAGATGGCTGAGATGATGCAGGAGATGGGACAGTCGGAGCGCCAGGTTGTCTCGATTACCCACCTGCCACAAATTGCAGCCCTGGGCAAGCACCACTACCGCGTGTCGAAGGAAGAAACGCCGACAGGTACGCAGAGCCACATGGAAGAGCTCGACGCCCAGGGACGCATCAGCGAGATTGCACAGATGCTCAGTGGCAGCGACGTCACAGAGGCCGCTATCCAACACGCCAAAGAACTATTGAAATTATGAAACATAAACTGATCATACTTTGTGGCATACTTGCCATCACCGCCAACATGGCGGCACAAACGCCGAAATGGGCTGCTAAAGCGGTTAAATCGGTATTCACACTCAAGACATTCGCCGCTGACGGCACGCTGATAGGCAGCGCCTGCGGATTCTTCACTAGCAACGACGGAGAGGCTGTCAGCAGCTACACACCGTTCAAGGGTGCCCAACGTGCCGTCATCATCGACGAGCAGGGCAAGGAACAGGCGGTCACCCTGCTATTGGGTGCCAACGAGATGTACGATATCATCAGGTTCAAGGTGGACAGCAAGAAGACCACCCCGCTGACCATTGCCGCTACACCTGCAGCAGAGCAGGCTACCGTCTGGCTGTTACCATACGCCACGAGAAAGCACGTCGACTGCATACAGGGTACTGTCAGCAAGACGGAACCCGTGCTGAACAGCCATACCTACTACACCATGCTGCTGAAGAGCGAGTCGGAACAGATAGGTAGTCCCATCTTGAACGACAATGGTGAAGTGTTAGGTATCCTACAGCCTGCTGCCGACAGTCAGAAAGCCGACAGCTATGCTGTCAGCGTGAAGGCCGCTACGGAGCTAAAGCTTGGCGCACTGAGCCTGAACGAGTCGGCCCTGCGTGCAACGGGCATTGCCAAAGCCATACCTGACGACCAGACGGAAGCCCAACTGTCGCTATTCGTGGCACCGTCGGCCATGAGCGAGACGGCCTATGAGGACTATGTCAACCGGTTTATCAAACAGTTTCCGAAATCCAGCGACGGCTATCTGAGTCGCGCGCGATTCCTTATTAATAAAGGAGACAACGCGGCTGCAGAGCAAGACCTGACGAAAGCCATAGAGGTGGCCGACGACAAGGTCGAGGCCTACTATGCCGTCGCTCAGTGTAAGCTGCAGATGGATGACCGCAAGGGAGCGCTGACATTGCTCGACCAGGCTGTCAACAGCTTTACACAACCCTATCCGAAGGAGGTGGCCCCCTATCTCTATGCCCGCGAACAGGTGGAGATGATGACACGTCGCTATCAGCAGGCCATCGACGATATCAAGGAAGCGGTAAACCTGGAGCCCAACAATATTCTCTATCGCGCAGAGCTGGCCAACGTCTATCTGCGTGTCAACATGCTGGACGAAGCAATGGCCACCGCCCAGGAGTGCATCAACAAGGCTCCCAGCGTCAGCGACGGACACCTGATACTCGGTTTGGCACAGTGTGTGAAAGGTGACAAGGAGAACGGTCTGAAAAACTTAGAGAGAGCAAAAGAGCTCGGCAACAGCCAAGCTCAAACATTGATAGAGAAATACGCCACTAAAGAGGAGCAATAAGCCGCCTTTTTAGAATGGCATAGGTCCCTGTGGGGCATCATCCAAACCAAACGGCGACGCACCGTCAGCAGGCTGTGAGTTGCCGTTTACTTTACTGCCTAAAATCTCACCACCACCATCATTTTTTGGTTTAGAGCCCAGACGTCTGTCCTCAGGATTCTCGAAACGCGTGAACTCACCACGGAACGTCAGCAGCACGTCGCCCGTAGCACCCTTACGGTGCTTGGCAATAATGATCTGAGCCATACCGTGCAGGTCGCGTCCATTGTCGTCCTGATAGATATGATAGTATTCTGGGCGATGTACGAAAAGTACCATATCGGCATCCTGCTCAATGGCACCCGACTCACGTAAGTCGCTGAGTTGCGGACGCTTACCCTCCAATCCTTCACGGCTTTCTACACCACGATTCAACTGCGACAAAGCGAGGATAGGCACATCCAGCTCCTTGGCCAATCCCTTCAGTGAACGCGAGATGACCGACACCTCCTCCTGGCGCGATGAGAAGCGCATACCGTTGGCATTCATCAGCTGCAGGTAGTCAATCATGATGATCTTCACACCATGCTCACGAACCAGTCGGCGGGCCTTGGTGCGCAGTTCAAAGACAGACAGACCCGGGGTGTCGTCGACATACAACGGTGCACCCAGCAGGTTGTTCAGACGTTTGTCCAAACGGTCCCACTCGTCAGGCTGCAACTGACCGTTCAGAATCTTCGAGCCCTGAATCTCGCAGACATTCGAAATCAGACGGTTGACCAGCTGCACATTCGACATTTCCAGCGAGAAGAACGCCATCGGCACCTGATAGTCAGCAGCGATATTCTTCGCCATAGACAGCGCAAACGATGTCTTACCCATCGCAGGTCGTCCGGCAATAATCACCAAGTCAGAGGGTTGCCAGCCAGAGGTAATGTCGTCCAGCTTATGATAGCCCGTAGGAACACCCGTCAGACCATCTTTGTTGGCAGCTGCCTTCTGGATGACGTCAATAGCGTTCTTGATGACGGGGTCAATCTGGGTGTAGTCCTTCTTCATGTTTCGCTGTCCCAGTTCAAACAGTGAACCCTCAGCTTCCTGCATCAAGTCGTCAACGTCGATGGTCTCATCGAACGCCTTGGTCTGGATATTGCTGGAGAAAGAAATCAGCTGACGGGCCAGCGACTTCTGTGCAATGATGCGTGCGTGATACTCGATATTCGCCGAAGAGGCAACACGCGACGACAGGTCGGTGATGTAGCCTGGACCACCCACATCCTCCAGGTCGCCTTGCTTGGCCAACTGTTCGGTGACCGTCCACACGTCAACGGGCAACTCGTGCAGGCTGAGTTCCATCACGGCACGATAGACCTTCTGGTTGCGGGGTTCATAGAAACTCTCAGGAGTGAGCATCTCACACACGATGGCATAGGCGTCCTTGTCAATCATCAAGGCACCCAAAACGGTGCGTTCCAGCTCAGTGGCCTGTGGCTGTACATGGGCATAGGTGTTGTCCACGGGCTGTGAACGGCGCTGTCTGGCATTGTTGTTTTTCTGTTCGGGCATGGTTATCTTTGCTTTTCGGCTTGCAAAGATACGAATAAGTAATCAAAATGCCAAATTTAGAACAACTATTTCTGCTGAAGAAGTTGCAGAATTGTTGTAGAGGCATGTTCTAACATATACTCCTCAACGGCGGAAACATGCGGATTGTCAAACACCATTCTGCCCAACAAGTGGTTCACCGTCCACATGATACGTCCCATGTGCTCGTCTCTCTGGTGCTGATTCTGATCCTGTTCTGTCGACAAGGGGAACAGGCTGAGCAGATAGAAGCTCAGACAGTCGGGGACAATCATATCGCGCTTCATCATACGGCGCTGGTCTTCGTCGTAGTGAGTCTGATAAAACGGATAGTCGCTGCCGAGGTATTTGTCGAGGCTGACACCCAGCTTACCGCCTGACACAATGATGCTTTCGTCGAACGAGCCTATCTGTGTATAGATGACGGGCACATCAATATTGGGCAGCTCGTTTTTCAGATTCTCAAAGCCACGAGCCAGCTCTTCGTCGATATCGTCGACATTGGCATACTGCATCTGCACATCATCAAGCATCTGCTGTAGCGTAGAGTCCTGGAAGAAGCGCAGGAAACGCACATTGATCTCTGGGTCGTTGACCTGTCCCAGATGCAGCATATCCTCAATCAGCAGACGCGTCTCCATAGGGAAATAGGTGTTCATCTGCTGCAAGGCAGAATAGTCGCCCGTGGTCAGATAAAGGCTTTCTATACGGTCATAGCGCTGCAGACGGACAGGGGCACTGTCTACGTCTTCAGCGGATGGTTTCAGCTGCCATTGGCAAGCTACGCATACCATCATTGTCAGAACTAATATGCCGTATATCTTACGCACCAGATATGTGTATAAAACATTATTTATGTTAAAATCTGCCACAAAAGTACTAAAAAATATTTTAAAAACCAAATTTTTTGCTAAAAAAGATAAACTACTACCATAAATTAGGTACTTTTGTATGCTATATCGGCTATTTGTCAACATGAGAACATTATTTTCCACGCTACTATACTTTGCTGCCATTCCTTGGATGATGGCGCAGACGACTGTTGACGTAATAGTCGAAAATCCACTGAAGACAGCCCGTACCGACCAGCCCGTTGTGTTGTCACTGGCAGACTACGGTACAGACATCCGTCAGGCCATCGTACGCTGTGGTGATGAGGAGATTCCCTGTCAGCTCGACGACCTGGATCAGGACGAGACGTTCGACGAGTTGTGTTTTCTGGTCGATCTGCAGAAACGCGAGAAGAAACGCTATCAGGTGACGCTGCTCACAACGGGTGAGCCCCGTTCCTACCCTGCCCGTGTTTATACGGAGATGCTCGTGCCCAACACCAAAGACAAGACGCTGAAGAAGCACCAGCAGAACAACTTCCTGGAAGCTATCACGGCTCGTGGCGACGCTGCCTACACCTATAATATACAGCACCATCACGGCGTGTGTTTCGAGAGTGAGCTGAATGCCATCCGTATCTATTTCGATGCGCGCCAGACCCTCGACCTCTATGGTAAGTTCCAGAAACGGCTGGAGCTGAAAGACACCCAGTTCTATACTGCCGCCGAACAGAAAGCGCAAGGCTATGGTGACGACGTGCTGTGGGTGGGACAGACCTTTGGTCTGGGAGCCTTCAGAGGCTGGGACGGACAGCGCCCTACGCTTATAGAACCCGTTCGCAGCCGCACACAACGCATCATCAGCTATGGTCCCCTGCGCACCATCGTCGAGGTGGTTGACCGCGGATGGTTGCCTGCCGGCGCCATACAACCCATCAACATGACCCTCCGCTACATCCAGTATGCCGGTCATCGTGACACCGACGTCGAAGTGTTGTTCAATCGTGACGTGACAGGCTATCGCTTCTCGACAGGCATCATCAATGTCAAAAACTCTACGGAATATTCCGACCACAAGGGTCTGCGCGCCTGCTGGGGTACCGACTATCCCTCGACGGCAGAGGGGGCAAAACTGGAGACCGTTGGTCTGGCCGTCTGCGTGCCACGACAGAATATCGTCAGCGAGGAGCCTGCCAACAAGGACAACTACGCCTACGTACTGAAAGTTGACGGACAGAAGATGACTTACAAGGTGGCCTACACATCAGACAACGAGACCTTCGGCTACCACTCTGCCGACGCTTGGTTTGACTACCTGAAGGCGTGGCGCAACGAAGTAGACCATCCGGTCACTTTCCAAACACGATGAAGAAACAAGAAGAATCACAAATCATTAACAATATTAACTAAACATTACAAATAAAAATTTAGTATTTATGAACAACGTACCTGTAATTAAAATCGGTATTGTCGCCGTATCTCGCGACTGTTTCCCCGAGTCACTGGCTGTTAACCGTCGTAAGGCTGTTATCGCTGCGTATGAGAAGAAGTTCGGTAAGGAAGGCATCTACGAGTGTCCTATCTGTATCGTTGAGAGTGAGATTCACGCTAAGCAGGCGCTTGAGGATATCACCAAGGCTGGCTGTAACGCGCTGTGCGTATATCTGGGCAACTTCGGTCCTGAGATTTCTGAGACCATGTTGGCAGACTGGTTCCAGGGCCCTGCCATGTTCTGCGCTGCTGCTGAGGAGACTCAGAACGACCTGATCGACGGTCGTGGCGACGCTTACTGCGGTATGCTGAATGCTAGCCAGGCTCTGTCTCTGCGCAAGACTCGCGCTTACATCCCTGAGGAGCCCGTTGGCGACGCTGACCAGTGTGCTGAGATGATTCACGAGTTCCTGCCCATCGCTCGTGCTATCGTGGGTCTGCAGAACCTGAAGATCATCAGCTTCGGTCCTCGTCCTAACAACTTCCTGGCTTGTAACGCTCCTATCCGCGCCCTCTATGATCTCGACGTTGAGATCGAGGAGAACTCAGAGCTCGACCTGCTCGAGGCCTTCCAGAAGCACGCTAACGATCCCCGTATCGACGACGTTGTGAAGGATATGGCTGCTGAGCTCGGTCACGGTAACAAGATTCCTCAGGTACTGCCTAAGCTCGCCCAGTATGAGCTGACACTGCTCGACTGGATTGAGGGTCACAAAGGTTCTCGCGAGTTTGTTGCTATGGCCAACAAGTGCTGGCCCGCTTTCCAGACCATGTTCGGTTTCGTGCCTTGCTATGTGAACAGCCGTCTGACCGCTCGTGGCATCCCCGTAGCTTGCGAGGTTGACATCTATGGCGCACTGTCTGAGTACATCGGCACCTGCATCTCTCAGGACGCTGTGACCCTGTTGGACATCAACAACACCGTTCCCAACGACATGTACGAGGAGAGCATCAAGGGCAAGAAGTTCGCTTGCGACAGCTACACCGACAAGGAAATCTTCATGGGCTTCCACTGTGGTAACACCGCTTCTTCTAAGGTTTGCAACTGCCAGATGTGCTTCCAGCGCATTATGGCTCGCGCGCTGCCTGTTGAGGTGACCAACGGTACCCTCGAGGGTGACATCCAGCCCGGTCTGGCTACTGTTTATCGTCTGCAGTCTACTGCCGACACCAAGCTCCGCGCAGACATCGCTCAGGGCGAGGTTATTCCTGTAGCTACACGCTCATTCGGTTCTATCGGTATCTTCGGTATCAAGAACATGAGCCGCTTCTATCGTCACGTCCTCATCGAGAAGCACTATCCTCACCACTGCGCCGTGATGTTCGGCCATCAGGGTAAGTATCTCTGGGAGGTTCTCAAGTACATGGGTATCCCCGTTGACGAGATTGACTACAACTTCCCGAAGGGTAACTTCTATCCCACAGAGAATCCTTTCGCATAAGCTACGGCTTAGGAAACTGAACATAGAAGAAGGAGCGTTCCACCGCGAACGTTCCTTCTTTATCAAAAGAAACAGATGCTGTCGAAGAATCAACTCAAATTCGTACGCTCGCTGGAGCTGAAAAAGAATCGCAAGCGCGAGGGACTGTTCGTTGCCGAAGGGCCGAAGGTCGTTGGCGACCTGCTGAGGGCTGGCTACCAGCTGCACAGCCTTTATGCCACGCGCGAACAGGCTGGTGCCCAACTGGTGACGGAAGAAGAGCTGCGACGGCTTAGTTTTCTGCAACATCCACAAGAGATGCTGGCCGTTTTCCAAATTCCAGCCACCTCTCACCTCTCACCACTCACCTCTCACCTCTCATTAGCTCTCGACGGCGTCCAGGACCCAGGCAACTTGGGTACCATTATTCGCATTGCCGACTGGTTTGGCATCCAAACCATCTACTGTTCTGAGGATACTGCCGACTGCTACAATCCCAAAGTCGTGCAGGCTACGATGGGGTCTCTCGCACACGTACATATTTATTATACTGACCTTGAAGCACTGCTGCAGGGCGCCCATTGCCCTATCTACGGCACCCTACTCGATGGCCAGAACATCTATGAGCAGCAACTCTCCGACGAGGGCATCATCGTCATGGGCAACGAGGGTAACGGCATCTCTTCTGCCATCCGCCAGCTCGTCACCCACAAGCTGCTTATTCCCAACTACAACACCTCTGGCGCGACTGCCGAAAGTCTTAACGTTGCCATTGCCACCGCTATTACCTGCGCCGAGTTCCGTCGCCAATTCACACGATAACTGACGTTATTCTCTTATGGAGAATCATTCATTCCCAACGTGGGAATAACAGGCTCCCAGGCTGGGAATAAGACATTCCCAGGCAGGGAATAATCGTACATACATAACGCAGGGATAAAACATCACGGATTTTTCTCCATCTCTCACATCGGATGCCTTCAAACCCTGATAAATAAAGGATTCTTGCCTTTTTATCCCTCACATGCTCAAACCCCTTTGTACAAAGGCGATTCCAGCAATTATGTGAGAGATGAGAGATTTTTTTTGAAAAAAGTAAAAACTAAAATGAATATGGAAGAAAAAGAACTGAAAGCGAAAGACATTCCGATGGGCTATGCCCTGTGTTTCAACGATGCTTGCAAGCGCAAGGACACCTGTATGCACTATCTGGCCCAGGTGTTGACCAGCCACCAGGACCAGCATATTGGTCAGGCTATATATCCTACGGCCTGGCAGAAGGGTGACTGTCCTTGCTACTGCGAGAAAAAACTGATCAAGAAGGCTTGGGGATTTAGTAATCTGTATGACAATGTGCCACGTCACAAAATAGCGGAAGCTCGTCAATGCGTGCGTTCGTACTTTAGCGCAGGCATGGGTCCCTACTATCGTGTACATCATGGCGAAAACATGCTCTCGCCCAAGCAGCAGGATGACATCATGCAAATCCTGTCCCAATTCGGTAGTACCGAGGGCATCCAATTCGACCACTACGAAACGGACTGGGACTTTGAATGACAGACCATTCCCATTCCTTGAACAATCAAAGCGAGCCGCTGATGAATAACGGCTCGCTTTGGACTATTTTCAGAATATCGACCATTCTCTCCGCACACTTCTGTTACCCTCTTGTCGAACTAACAAAAATTTTTTGTGAGTTCGTTCATGTCATTGTACGATTGTTTTCTTACTATTCTTAATATAGAGCCCTCGCTGGGGTTTGCCGTTCAGGCGACGACCCTGCAGGTCGTAGTAGATTTCCTGGTCGTTAGCCTTCAGGCTCCTGACCTCGTCAATTCCCGAAGGATTGTTGACATCGACGATGGTGAGGAAGGCGGGAGGATTCTCTACGCCATCGGCCAGTTGCAGGTATTGCGTGAATGGCTTGAGTTCAATGCTCTGCTTCAGCACAAAGCGGTTGCCTTCTACGACATAGACATTCTGCTTCGTATGGCGGCAATAGTTGTTATAGACGTACAAGCTGGAGGACAAGGCCTTTTGAAACAAGGATGTGTTGATGTTCCCATCAGTAAATCGCACGGTTTTGCCGGCCAGCGAGGGGTCAACGCGCAACAGGCAGAAGTCCTGGCGGCCGTCGTCCGCCTTAACTTGTATCTGACCTTGCGAGATGCCGCTGTCCTGGAGGTCGGTAGATAATGAATAGAACTTGATTTTGCTGGTGACATCCTCACCGGTAGCCGCGTCCTTCACTTCATCGCCCATGAGGTTGTTATAGGGGAATGCCAGGGGGAGCCAGCAGTTGGTTTCCTCAGCCGTAAAGGTATGCTGGATGCCGGCCTCCGCCACGAATGTGGGAATGGCTTCTTTCGTAAGGAACGCATCGTAGGCTGTGTTGAATATGAGCTTATTATCAGTATTGCTCACCACCAAGGCCTCGTCAAGACCCGCTGGCCGGGGATTGCTTGTAAAATAGATGGTGTTGGGGTTCTGGTTGGGCTTCACCTGCTTCACCTTCGTGTTCTGCAGCATGACGAACATGGCGTCTTCCGGCGTCTCAAACACCTCGCATTCGTCGTGTCGCCGCTCCTCCCCGTCTTTCGTGAAGGTATAGATGACTGGTTGTACGGTATAGACATCGGTGAAAATTTCGTCATTGATGAATCCGCCATGCTTGAATCTGAAGCTGAACACCACCTTCTTCCATCTGGCATTGATGGTCTGTTCACCTTCTGCTGCGTAAGTCTGTCCTGCCCCTATTACCATCTCTTTTCTATGCAGGGAAGCCTCCTCATAAAGGCTATCGGCATTCAAAATCAGGAATTCTCCAAGCTGACGATATTCTGCATCCGTCGAATTGGTCACGCTGACTGACGCCTTCAGCTGGTTGCCCTTGACGATTTTCTTTTCGTGGTCAATGTATTTCCCGTTAATCGTCAGATTGGTGAGGGTGTATCGCTGGGGCTCGATTTTCTTGCCGCAGAGACAGTTCACAAACGAGCGGTCTGCATAGACACTGATTTCATCATCAGGCAGCAGCTCGCTGTATCCCTGGGTTTTCTTTCCCCTCGACGTCACCTTGATGTCGCGCATCTCGCCAGGATAGAGGCGCACGCGTTCATAGCTCCATACCATTTGCGTCTCAGACTTATAAAGATTGATATAGCCTACGTATTCCTCCTGCCCTGTGTTCTTGACGCTAAAGGTGATGGTGTTCACCGCCCCGTCGTCTTCAAAATATGTCTTACGCGGATTAGTCACCTCCAGGTGCACCTCAGGATAATTCTTCAGAGTCAGCTTAGTGCCCTCCACCTTGACACTGATGTAATTCCGCTTAGAGTTTGGAAGCACGTCCTTGATAGTCGGTTCCTGACCAGTTTCAAGCATCGGGACCATGCGGTATTCGCCGTCCGACAGCGTATCGGGCAGTATCACGCTGAAATTACATCTTGTTATCAGGTCCGCCATATTAGCCTCAATCCTATTCCTGCCTCCCCAGAGCATACAGTGGATACGGTCACCCTTCAGCAGTGCATAGCGATAAGCCCACTGATTGAGGGTGGCGCTGGCAGCACCGCTGACGTAGAAGTGGATTCGCAGGCGGGGAAAGGCCTCCTTCGTCGAATTTCGCGTCAGCTCCATAGGACCCCAGACGAACATTCCCTCGTTGGTCTCCGTGCAGGGAGGATAGTCTATCGCCGCATCGTCGGTAGGTTTCTGAATGCCGATGGTAGCGTCGTTCAAGTCCGACCAGCTGAGATTCACCGTGCTGCCGCCCGTACCCGAGAAAGAGGGTTCGAGCACACGGATTTCGAAAAAGCCGTCGGCCTTGCCGCCCCATCCCCAATTGAAGTGGAACTTGCCGTCTTCGTATCCGTCGCAGATGAAGCTGTGTCCCTCGTGGTTCGAATTATAGCCGTTGTAGATGACGGGACGGTTGTTGGCCAGCTCGTTGTATATCAGCTCTTCCCACCCGTCTAACGAATAGTCGCCATAGTTCACCCAGTGCACATTCTTGTCGTAGCCGAAACAAAGGCGCATGGCTCTCTCGATGCGTCCCGTCGCAGAACCCGACATGGCGGCTGCATATTGCATGTCAACGCTCCAGCCTGCCCATCGCATCAGGTGGGCAACAGCATTGCCCTGGGCCTCCGTGTATTTCCCTTCTTCATACACAGGCAACATATTTTCCCAGTCAAACGTCGTGGAAGGTACATCCTTCTTGCCAGGGGTGGTATAGGGCGTTGTAGCCTCCTGCGGCCACTTGTGGAAGAACATCACTTGCGACATAGCCGTAGCCACACAGCCTGAGGCAGACGGCGCACCGCCGGCTTCCATATCCTTCGGACATTCCCAGTTGAAGGGTTCGCGCTGGTTCCATTGTGCCATGACGAGCGGCTCTATCTTGGCACGGGCAACAGGAGCCCTGCGTGTAGCCGCCTTTGCCTCTCCACGCTGTAGCCTGCGAATCTGGTCGGCATAGCCTTCCAGCCATGTACGGAGGTTCGCCGGCATCTCGTCCACATTCAGCACCCCATCTGGTGAATAGCCCAAAATGGGCGTAGTGGCGTCGTCACCGCTGACGATGACATAGCCCCCACCCTTGCAGTTGAAAGCGTAGAGTGAATGTAATCCCATTTCCACGGGTTTTACGTTCTCGCTGACACTGCCAAGTGCCTGAGCTCTCCGGCCTTGCAGTTGTTGCATAAAGGCACATGCCTTTTCCCTTGCCTGTTGCTGGCTGATCTCCTCACCCATCGTCATCAATGGCAGGCAGAGCAGCAAAAACAAATTCAAAATTCTTCGCATAAGTTTTAGTAATTAATATATTCTCATATAAATATCTGTTTCTTCGTTCAAATTGATAGAACATCTGTCACCTTTGGATTATAGAAGACTCGTTTTACACATTTTTCAACACACGTATGACAGGTACCAGTCCCTCCTGTCATTCGACATCTTTCAGCCATATTTCGTTTGCAAAGTTAATCAATTATTCCGAAATAATCACAAGTCCCGGCCTCATGAGTCTATGTTTTTTGTTAATTTTGCAACTCGTTTAGCAAATTATTACTAAAGCCATTTATACTTTGCTGATTTTTCACTATATTTGCATCCAAACTATGAATAAAGACCTCACGATGTTTAGGGAATCGTCTACCAGCTTATGACAAAAGGATTATCTAAGTCACGCTATACGCTGTCTTGCCAGTGTCCTAAGGCTCTCTGGTTGAGAACATACAAACCAGAAGTGGAAACTGTGGACGCTGGTGTTGAGGCTAGATTTGAGAGCGGTAATGAGGTGGGCGACCTGGCAATGGGACTGTTTGGCCCGTTTGTAGAAGTCACTACTAAACGTGAGGATGGCGGTCTCGACCTCCAAGCAATGATTAACAAGACTAAGGATGAGATGGCCAAGGGAACAGAGGTGATCTGCGAGGCATCGTTTACTTTCGACAATAATTATTGCGCCGTTGATATACTGCGAAAGTCTCCTGGTGGATGGGCTATCTATGAGGTAAAGAGCAGCAGTTTCCCTGAGTTTGAAGGACAGGAGGCAAAACTCGAAAAGTACGCTCCAGACATTGCCTATCAGAAATGGGTGCTGACGCAGTGTGGCATCAACGTTACTGATACCTATCTTGTATGCCTCAATAGCGACTATGTGCGACAGGGTGAGCTTGACCTGCAGAAACTCTTCGTTGTCATCGACATGAAGGAACTGGTGGAGAACGAGTACCTGAAGGTTCCTGCACAAGTAAGTAAGGCGCTAAAGGTGCTTCGCAGTGAAGATGAACTAGACATCGACCTGTCAGAACACTGCATGAAACCCTACGGCTGTGCTTTCTTAGATTATTGCAAACGTCAGCATGGTGTGCCTGATGACGAACCAACCGTTTTCGACCTCTATCGTATGAACTTTGCGAAGAAGTTGGAGCACTATCATGCAGGCCGTATCACGTTTGAAGACTTACGTAGTCAGGAGCTTAGCGATAAGCAGCAGATGCAGGTGGAGTGTACGCTGAATCAGACGGAACATATCGATATGGAAGGCATCCGGGAGTTCCTCAACAACCTCAGCTATCCGCTGTATTTCCTCGACTTCGAGACGCTTCAGCAGACTATCCCTTTGTATGATGGTACAAAGCCTTATCAGCAGATAACTTTCCAATACTCTCTGCATATCAAGCGTTGCGCTGATGCGCCTTATGAGCATCTAGAGTTCTTAGCACCAAACGATGGCAGTGATCCACGTCGCTCTCTGGCTGAGCAGCTTTGCAAAGATATCCCGATGAACGTCTGCACATTGGCTTATAACAAAGGTTTCGAATGTGGACGCATCAGGGAACTTGCTGGTATGTATCCAGACCTCGCTGTTCATCTGCTAAACATCCGTGAGCATATCCAAGATTTGCTCGACCCATTCAGAGACGGTTACTATTACGTACCAGCCATGCATGGTTCGTTCTCTATCAAGAGTGTGCTGCCAGCATTATTCCCTGACGAGCCCAGTCTGAACTATCACAACCTGGATGAGCGTTGCCAGAATGGTGGTAATGCCATGACACTCTTCCCCCGCATCCAGTTTATGGAACTCGAAGAGGCTAAAGCTAGTCGCGAAGCCCTCCTCCGCTACTGCGAACTCGACACCTGGGCAATGGTAAAAGTCTGGGAGAAACTGAAAGAAGTGGTAGAATAAATTGAATTTTTCGCGAAATGTGACAATTTTAAAGACAAATAAAAATAGAACAATATGGAAAAAGAACTTAACCCCAAAAGGAAGTCTTCCTCAAAAGTCATTATTTGTTACGATGGCAAACCTATTAGTTGTAAACCATTGAATGATACCTATAAAGTCTTGTGCATAGCGCAAATTTGGGTAACTCTTCAAAAGAGACCTGTAAAGATAAAAGAGTTGAACGTTATATTTCCCATCCAACTCAACCGTTATTATGATTCTAGGAAACATTCGGGGGAAAAGTATAAACAACTCTTTATACAAAGGGAAAACTACATGTTTGCAACTGAATCGGGGATTCAGAAGCAAATACCTGCTACTTTTACGTATATGGATATAGATTGGAGTGGCCGGCATGACATTCTTCTAACTCCCTCAATGACTTTTCCTCCCAAATATGCTACACTACTGCTGAAGTGGAACAAAAGGGATACTGAGGCGTTTATCAAACACGCAATAACCTTACCTGAGTTTAAAGATAAACTCTCAGTTGTCAAGGTTATATAGTTATCCGAACCCAGACAAAATAGGAGAGTCTAATTTCTTGAAAGGAGTAACGATATTACCAATAATAAAAAACTCGCGATGTATAGGTTAATCGTATTATCTTATGTCAAAATTGAATATTAAAGAAACCGCAAAATGGATCGCTTTTTACAATGAATCCATAGGTAAGAAGGTCCAAGAAGTTATCAAAACGTTGGAAAAAGAGCGCTATGAGATAACAGAGGATTGTATTGGTTATAATTTTTATCGTAAAATTACAATGAAGAGAGCCAACAATCGCTTAGAGATCCTTTGTGAAACAAATAAAAAAGCGGACGTGGCAAAAAAAATATTGCTTCCTAGTTCTGTTGAATGGTTTGTGATTGATATTTTTGATTATATCATCTCAAAAGATCAGCCCAATCAAGAATTTGAATGATTTGAAATATTTTTGTACGACAGAGATATGAGTAATTTCTTTAATGCTATAGGCGTAGCCGATATGGAAAAAGTTCATTCGGCCATGATTGCGTGGATATTGGATGATGTAAATGACCACAAGCTTCCCAATTATACCATGGGGAGTACCAACTTCTCAACGTTGCCTATAGAAAAACGGTCGGAACTGCTATGCGAATTGTTTAATGTTAAACCGACAAGAAAGTTTGATACCATTCGCACTTATGTAGAATGGAATGATATTGACATCATGATTGAGACAACAGACAAGGTTGGCACGGAAGTATGGGTTGTGGAGAATAAACTTAAATCTCAGGAGCACTTGTCTAATGTAACTGCTGATCAAATAAAAAGATGGAGACTTCCGAAAACAACAAGTAAAATATGGCAGACTGAGAAATATGTGCATATCGTGAATGATCACCATTATTCAAAGGCTCATTACATGTTGCTATCCTTAGGGGGAGATACAGCAGAGTGTACATCTCCTCATTGGGAAGTCTGTACATATGAAAAGCTTCACAAATTATTAAGTCGTTTACTTCCTGTAAACGGTAGCAATCCTCTCATAGAGGAGTATAATAATTCAATTGGAAAACTAATTGTAGAACTTGATGATTTCATTATGTCGCCTGGGGATTACGATAAAGTGTTTGCAAAGAAATTAACTAAGGCTGATAAAGCTAAATTGTTGGCAAGTTGCCCTTCCTTTAAAGAGAGATATATTCTTGAGAACGGATTGGAAACTATATTTCAAAAACAATTTCTAAAAGAGTATATTAAAAAGGCAGGACTTGGTACCTTCCCAATATCAATAGATGATGATAATGGAATTGCCGAATTTGATTGTACACTATATCCTTATAAAGACTCAATGGGTGAGGATATGTACCTACAGGTTCAATTTCAGGCTGGAACTTTTAAGGCTGTGCTTATTCACGAAAAATATCGTAACAATGAAAGACGGCATTTTGACGAGATATATGGAAAACCAATTTGGTCAGGTTCTTGGTACAAAAAATTTGTGGCTACAGAAATGCTTTTAAATCCGACAAAGAAAACGAATGCATGGCGACTACATCTTGCACAAAAGACTGCCAGCAGCCTTAACCCCAAGCCACGCATTGCCCTCGATAAAAAAATGCCTGTAATAAAGGGGAAAAAATGGTTTGACTATAAAGACTCCACTATTATTAAAGTGTTCAAAGACTGCTTTGCTGAAACAGTAAGAGTGGTAAACCTAATAAAATAAAAAAGTCTTGGAAAAAGTTGTTCTAACTATTGAATATTTTCTCTTATCTATCTATATTACAAACATAACGAACCAAAAAGAACAAATATAGATATTAAATTTGAAAAAGACGTGGAAGTAAAATTAATGCAGGAGATTGCCAGTGCAGACATTCTCACTACCGAGGAGGACTTTGCTCTGACAAAGGCTGTGCAGGAAAAAGGTATAGACTGCGACGAAATGAAGAAACTTCATGAGGTGTACGACCGTTTTGTGGTTAGTATTGCGAAACAATACTTAGACAAGGGTCTCTCTCTCGAAGAATTGGTAGAGGTTGGAAAGTCTGGCTTAGAAAAAGCTGCGATGAAGTATGACTCAACTCGTGGTTTCAAATTCATCGCCTATGCTGTCTGGTGGATTCGCCAACCTATGCTTGTGGCTATCGAGTCGAAGGAATAATAAGGAAAAGAACCAGTCGTAGAAAGCTCGTTCAAAGATTGGGCCGGAGGCTGGCTGGCATCCTTCTCATCCTGTAGTAGAAAGGTCTTGGGATGCCGTTTTATTGCAAAATAAAGGATAGATTCAAAAAAGTTTCGTGCTTTTTTGAATTTTTTCTTTTATGTGTCTATTATTAAGTCATAACAAACCAAAAATGATTGATTATGGGAAAAAAATTAGAAAAGTATTTAATTGAGATTGGTAAGGCTCCACTTCTTAGTGTCGAAGAAGAAATAGAGTTGGCAAAGGCCATACAGCAGAAGGGTGTAGACTGCGACGAGATGAAGAAACTGGTAAAGTGCAATGAGCGTTTTGTGATGAGTGTCGCCAGACAATATCAAAACAGAGGCCTTTCGATTGAAGAGTTGATAAAGGCTGGTCGCGCTGGACTGGAAAAAGCTGCTTTGAAATTTGATGCAAGTCGTGGTTTTAAGTTTATCTCTTATGCCGTGTGGTGGATTCGCAGAGAGATTCTCATTGCCATTGAGAGTCCTGATATCGACGTTATCAATCCTATTCATGACCCAGCAATTCTTCAAGAACTCTGTAATAATGGTAGTAAGAGTGCTGCCTTGAAGCTTGGCCAGATGTATGATAAAGGTGACGAGAAAAACGGTATCTTCAGAAATCCACTGAAAGCCCGCGAATATTACAAATTAGCTGGCAAGAGGTATAGATATAAAACAGAAATAGAGGATCCTCATGAAGCCGACTATTTCGTGAGAGGTTCTGCTGAAGAACTAGTTGCAGTTAAGACACTCGTAGATGAGCTAGCCCAGAAATATGGTGAGCCAGAAAACGAACTTGGCCTTTATATCTCGATGAACATACTGATGAAGACGCTTGTGGGTTCGCACTACTATGATGGAAATCTGCTGACGATGAACACAGACGATCCAGAATGTATTGTGCTGCATGCTGAGGCCAACAGAGTGGAGCCCTTGCTATATGCACTTCGCCAGGCATTTCCTAATCTCGACGTGGAGGTGAAGGAAACCAAACTTAGTTAGTTCTGATTAAATTCAAAAAAGTTTCGCCGCTTTTTTGAATTTTTTCTTTATGGCGTCTATATTGGTGGTGTAATGGGTAAAATAGGTTTAATCCAAAATAAAAATTATTTACAAACTTAAATATCAAAATTATGACATCAACAATTAAGACATCAAACGACAAGTTGGTTACAAAAATCAAAAATTTCCTCAAAAGACAAAAATCTTTTTGTGTGACTACATGCATCAATGGTATCTATGCCATCACCATCTTCGACACCGACGACCTGGAATTATTCTATCAGGTAGAGCGAGTTATCAGACATTTCAATCTAACTAAACAGCAGGAGCCTAAGGCTCTTGCTGCCTAAAATAGTAATGTATATGGCATCTAGAATAAAAAGTAAGGATATGACGTTACTGCAGACTATTGAGCGTGTGGTAGAGCTGGCAGAGAACTCGAAGTTGAGTAAGGAGTTTATGAAGAAGGCCAAGACTGAGATAGAGCTACTGGTAAGGAGTTATGGCATCACAGAGCGACAGGCCGTATTGTTCTGTGTCTGCATGGAGAAAGGACCGCGAAGGGTGGACTATGATGACTTGGCCTCATTCCTGGGTTTGAATAAAATTGGTGTGCTGAGCTTGGCCAGCGACATCGACGCCTTAGTACGTCGTCGTTTGTTGCGATATCGTGATGTTAAGGATGAAGACGACTTCGATATTCCTACAATTGTTATCCGTTACCTAAAACACAATGAGGTATATCAGTTGCCTAAGCGCACAGGGTTGGACTGTGCAGGACTGTTCGAACTGCTCAATCTCTGGTTTGAGGACCTGAGTGATGATGCAATCTCTCCACGTGAGTTGACAGAGGAGTTGAAACAGCTTTATACAGAAAATCCACAGGTGGGTTTTGTACAGCATCTGAAGGAGTACAATTTGGACAATGAGGATATGCTGATGACGACCTTCTTCTGCCATAAGTTGGTGAACGACGACGATGATGATATCCGTTTTGGCCAGATTGACGATCTATTTGAATCCATTGGAAGGTTCAATAGCGTAAAATCAGAACTTAAGAACGGGGAACATTCGTTGCAGGATGCAAAGATTATTGAGCATGTCTGTGAAGATGGCATTGCATGTACTACTCGCTACAAACTGACAGAAAGTGCCAAACGGACGCTATTGGCAGAGATGAAAATAGATGCGACGGCAGAAAAGTTGGCAGATGTGATAGACGCCAATACATTTGCGGAAAAGCAACTGTTCTTCCCCAAGGACATTCAGCGGCAGGTAGATGAACTAGAAGAGTTCCTGCAACCTGATAAGTATAACCAAATTCGTCAGCGAATGAAGGAACAGGGCTTTCGTAGTGGTTTTGCCTGTTTGTTCTATGGCTCACCAGGAACAGGAAAGACTGAGACCGTTAACCAATTGGCACGCAAGACTGGTCGAAACATCATGCTTGTGGACGTGCCTCGTATCAAGAGCAAATGGGTTGGCGAGAGCGAGAAGAATATCAAAGCACTCTTCGACCGCTATCGCGAACAAGTGAAGCGAGCCAAACTGACACCTATCTTATTATTTAATGAGGCAGATGCCATCATTGGCAAACGAAAGAATGGGGCAGAGAATGCCGTTGACAAAATGGAGAACTCGCTGCAGAATATCATCCTGCAAGAGATGGAAAATCTTGACGGCATCATGATAGCCACCACCAATCTGCAACAGAATATGGATAAAGCTTTTGAGCGACGTTTTCTCTACAAGATTAAGTTCGACAAGCCTACAGAGGAGGCTCGTGCCCACATCTGGCATTCAATGATACCAGAACTCAGCGACCAGGACATTCACACTTTGGCTGCAAAATATGATTTCAGTGGTGGACAAATAGAGAACGTTGCCCGTCACTATGCCATCGACAGTATCTTGCATGGCACAAGTGATGATATGCTCCCAATGCTTATCCGTCATTGTGATAATGAACGGCTCGATGAAAAAGACAAGCGAAAAATTGGTTTCTAGTATTATGTATTACTCCATATCGGTGGGAAAAGAGTAATTCTTTTGTTTTACTCTCGACTTTTCGTAACATTTTTCTCCTTCGGAGCAGGAAGTCACTCTGCCTCGGGAAAATCCAAATTAATTTGGAATCACGGGGATTCCACTGATCACTCCTTACACTCCCAACACCACAGCAGAGTCGATGTTCAGCTGACGGCTCAATTCTCTGCCTATTTTCAGCGAGAGTTCGCGGAAACTGGGTTTGGTCAGTATGTAAACGTAGCCAGGTTCTTTGTTGTTCATCATTCGCTATCTTTTGGTAATTTTTGAGAGTCTTTAAGTATGCTTTTTTCATCTTTGGCAACACGCCGTTCTACCTTCTTTATGTCTTCAGCGGGTGGGAGTTCCTCTGGCCGATGCTGCTCTTGAACGACTCATCCTTCTCATTACCAAACAGCACAGAGCCTCCAAACTTATCGCGCAGACGTGCAATCTCCTCCATCGCATTGTCGTAAGATGCATGGAACTTCTCTTGTTTTGTGGTCTTATCAATGGTCAGACGCTCGTAGTCATAATTGTCGAGCGTATCAAGGGCATACGAGTAATCTGTCACCACCTCAAAGAGAGCATTAGTCTCATCAGTGGACAGAACAGGTTGGCTCTGAATAGTACGACCAAGCATACCCACTAACTGACGAAGTTCACCAATCTGCTCACTATGTATACGCTGATTGACAGCATAACCCTTAACGAGATAATCCTTAATGATTTGTCTCGCCCATATGCGGAAAGCAGTACCACGTTTACTATGAACGCGATAACCAACAGATATAATGACATCAAGGCTATAAAACGGCACAGGTTTCTTCACGCCATTAACGTGTAAAAAATGCACGTTATTATCGTCACGTTCCAACTCGCCCTCCTTGAAGGCATTCAGAACGTGTCGTCTTACGTTTGATTCCTCCTTCATAAAGAGAGAAGCCATCTGTGCAACATTCAGCCACACCGTCTCATTCTCCAGGCGGACATCTATCTGTGTCTGTCCGTCCTCTGTCTGATAGATTACAATCTGATCCTGTTTCATAACACGCTTATCGTTTGACAATGCTGCGATTAAGCAAGAGCCATAATGCTCGCATCAATGGCCGAGCGTAAGCAGTATCGCGGCAATCATGCCGCAAAGATACGATTAAGTAAGCAAAAAGCAAAAGAATAATAGCTTTTTCTTTTACTTTTTCGAACGAAAGTATCTTCGAGCATAGCTCAAGGTTACACCTTTTTTATTAATATCGTATGCAAAAAACAAAAATGTTACATCATGGAAGATTGGTTTTTCGCTGGTTTAAAAAATCACTCGTATGACAGGTACCAGTCCCTTCTGTCATGTTTAACAGGGCTATATCTTAAAAGATATTAAGATAACCATGACTCTGAAATATGATTAGAAAAAAGTTCCTATCTTTGCAACAAATAATATAAATGACGAGTAAGAACCTGTTATTCCCCAGGATACTATCAAAAGACGTTATGCAACAGGCATCAACAACCTTTTCAAATTGTTTATGCCTATTGTTGATTATTGGGCGATATATGACAACAGTGGGATTGACAGAGTGAAAATAGCCTCTGGTAAATCAAATAATCCTGCTTTTGTTTATAATGCAGAAGTGTACGAAAAAATAAATGCTTATGTCAGATAAAGAGTATAAAGAGCTGGATCAGAAACTTGACCAAGGTCTGAAATTGGCACACAGAAGAATGCTGGAAGAAAAGGCATTACACAATGAAACCGTTGTTGTTTCCAATTCCGAGGGCAAGATAGAATACATCTCTGCTAAGGAGGTCTTGGCATCGTATTAACGCCCTCCAAAACAACAATCTTCGCACATATTTTGTCGCAAAGATACGTTGTTTCGTCTTTCTAACCAAATCTTTTAGAGATTATTAAGAATATAATGTAGGTTTGTAACTACTCAGCACCCCACGGCATGAGTAGTTGTCTTACTGTTGCACGACAGCAAGTATTGCGTTGAATTTCGAATTTCCATTCTTCATGGCCGTTTCTGCTATGGAATGTAGCTTGGCAAAATCG
>Ga0256404_1003351_pt1 | contig 32916 bp, 33 predicted proteins | sample RumenRJG_01DNA_FD_185990 | JGI IMG/M metagenome (GOLD analysis project Ga0256404, IMG submission 185990) | Bovine rumen microbial communities from Lethbridge, Alberta, Canada - RJG_01 | ecosystem: Host-associated > Mammals > Digestive system > Stomach > Rumen | place: Canada: Alberta | collected...
AAACTCCATCGCCCATCATGCAAGCTTTAGCACCTTACCCTTTGGGGCAGGTTGCTGTGCGGTCAAAGAGCTTGTCTCTCGCGCACTCTCTATGGTCAATTGGTTTCCGTTTCCGGAATCAATATTAAAATGAGGAATGCAGTATCATTGCATTAGTATCTATCTCCAACAGCAACGCAAAACTTTTCGGCTCTGCCGGAAATTTGCAATGCCCGGTCATTCCTTTCGGTTACATTTATATTATACCACATTATAAAAATAAGTGGTCGCTTTCAAAGCGACATGGTAGCATCCTTACGGTATCTCACCAGAATGATTTTCCCCCTTTAAGAATTCCCATTTTATGCGTGTTTTCAGCACTTTTGATCTTTTGCCTGTCGGACTGTTAAACTTGCAGTCAATTAAACCTAAAACATGTAAATCTTAGTGAGTTTTACAAAAAGTTTCGCAAAATTTTCGCACAAAATACATTTTTTCTTACCTATTATATTGGTAGTTATACAATACTCCATTTTCGCCGTATCGTATATCTAGACTAAAGCGATTCATAATATGCACGAATCTTCTTTGCCATCATTGTGCGGCGCTTTTCCAGGAATTCAGCGTATCTGGTATGATCCATATCAAAAACGTCCTCCGGAACGCAGTTAGTTTTCAAATTTAAAAGCAATTGTTCATAATCGGAGATTGACCCTATTACGATTGAACCGGTTTCACATTGCTTCTTTGCTTCTGCAAAATATACATTCGGGGCCTTCTTACCGATAGTTTTATTAACCTGCGTATCCAAAAATGCATAGTTTGCTTCCTGATTATAAGATGATTTTTCATGTCCGTTAGCTTTAAGGTATTCTTTCGGGAAAATATGATGAACATCACCGCCGTCTATCAGTTCCCGAACCAGTACATTACTGGAAAGCAGCGAAACATCGTTCTTCATAACCTGTGCTGCAAGATATACAAGATATGTAGGATTATTGGTTGACGTATTCATTAAATTCTGCGCTACTGCAACTTCCCAGAAGGTATCAGATAGCGTCGCTGCTTCAATGTCATGTAAAGTCTTTACTACACCCTGCTCATTGATCAGACGGATGTCACGTGCAAAGCCCGTTTCCGGGGAAGCACTGTATCTGCCGGTAAGGACCGAAAGCACATACCATTTCTGTACAAGCCGTTTTACTTCACCAGTTGATACTTCATGGCTTTGTGTCAGAATCAGGTACAGCGTATATGCAAAATCCAACGCCATCTGCGAATTGACCAGCTTCTTTGAAATAAAGCCGGCGCTGCGGATTGCAATCATAAATTGCTTAAAATTATATTCACTGAATACATCCATAACGCCATCTTTCAGGCGCTTATATGTGTCAGCAATAATTTCTTCTTTATATTCCCGCGTTTCAAAATCCCTGCCGGACAACAAGCTGACAAGATCAGCCAGCTTAGCCCTTGGGTACTTGTGCATAAAGGCTACACGCAGGACATCATCATAATCCGGGTCATAGACGTCTTCGATTTCATCTTTTAACCATGCAATCTTATTAAAATACTCTGACTGCGAAAATGGTGCATCATCCTCGTGAACCGTTTCATAAAAAGACGGCACCCTGGACATATGTGCAAAATAATCTATCGCCTTGCGAAGATTATTTCCACCGTATTTTTCGTCCGCTGCAATTTTTGACATTACGAAGTCGCCCTGGCTTAAAGCGGTTCCCTTGGAGTTAATGCGGATAAAGATATCCGTAACAACATCAATGCTTAGCTTATCAGACAATTCAATAACGCCAATCTGACGATTTCCAATCGCAGTAAGTTTAGTAATAGCTTTTCCTAAAGTCTTGGATTCCATGTCAGGATTGTTATTGCAATATTCGGTAACAAAACTGAATACGTCAAAATCATTTTTAAATACTTCTGCAATATCAGGAATCCATCTTTTGCTCTTTAAATGGCTGGAATCCTGCACAGCAAAGATTTCTGCATCCTTATCTTCAGAAAAGGCCTGAAACGGATCAAAGGCAATTTTGATCCGTTCTTTTTTATAATTGCTGTTTGTAACCGCAATGCCAGCTATTGCAGTCATCAAAGCAGTAACGCGCTGCTGGCCATCAATCATAATCTTTTTACCAGCAGAAACCTTGCCATCTTTTAACCTTACATCCGGATTTTTCCAAATAATCAGATAGCCGGTCGGGAAGCCTTTATATAATGAATCCAACAGGTCACGTACCTGAGTTTTCTTCCAAACAAACGGTCTTTGAATCTCCGGTATCGCAATATCCCCACTGGCAATTAAACCAAGGATTGCGCCAACTGTTATAGAACTAGGTGTGTATTTTTCTATTTCCATTATCTTCTCGCCTTACCAAGAGTAAACCTTAAAAATTAATATTTTTTCTCGTATTGCTCTGGAGTTAATTTTAATTCACGTAAATACTTCTCCAAAGTTAAAGGCTTTAACCTCGGTCGAGGATCGAGTCCCGGACCACCAGGTTCGTATTCATCCACACTATCAGGATGGTTTCCCATATGCATCATATCGTGAACTACTATATCCATCATGTTCTCATCCATAATTAACACTCCCGTTTTTTATTTTAAAAATTGATCCTTTAACTTATTCACCATTAACATATATAAATTCTTACATTCTTCGTATTTTTCATTTTCGATAAAAATAATACAAGGACGCAAATACTCTTTCCAGATTTTAAAATATATCTTTTCGGAATCTGAACAATTATTGATAGAATCAACTATTTTAGGTGCGACATCATAGTATTTTTTAACTAAATTCATGCCGCCCGGTTGATTTATTAACCAATTATCCCTGTAATTTCTAAACAAATTTAGTTCATAACAATCGTCGTTTTTATGGAACGAATAACATACTGCCGTTGTAATAAAACAGCCACTATTCTTGCTTTTATTCTTCTTACTTTTATATTTCTCTTCCTCAATTTTTCTACAGGCGCTACGCGCTTCTATACCAATTGTATATGCATCTTCACGATCAAAAGAGTCAATTTTATTATAATATTCAGCAGCTATTTTTGTATCTTGTTCAACACCCTTCCCATAATAATACATATTTCCTAAATAAGCATATGTGAGCGGGTTAATATCTACGGTAGTATTTGATTTTTTTATATTTATCGCATTTAAAAATGCCCCAAGCGCTGCAGGATAATCCTGGCTTTCATATGCAAACCAACCATATAATTCAGAGAACAATGGGTCTTCTCCAAAGCCATATGGCCATGCTTCCAATATGCCTTTATCGGGATTTTTTAGAATCATTTTTATAACTTTTTGTATCTCTTCAGACTTATTTTTGCGCTGTTTCTTATCACACATAAATATCTTAAGTAGTTCGTATTGCGAGGCAATATCTCCTTCTTCCGAACCTCTTTCATAAGCATATTGTTTATTGTAATATTTTGCTATCTGTGACAAAAGGTTATAAATTTCCTTTTCATTTTCTAAAAATCTCTTATGGTTCTTTTCCAACACCTGCATCTCATAAGGTGGTGTAACATGATTGCGAGCCTTTTTAAATAATTCTATTCTTTCCCCTTGACTTATTTCACTCTCTATTTTGCTTTCAAAACTTCCGTGAAAATGATCATACGGTTTTCCGCATAGATGTTTAATTGCCATTACATTTCCTTGTTCAGCCGAATTATAATAATTTTGCAGAGATAGTTTGAAGATTTCCCATTTATTTTTCTTATTATCATCAGGATCCCAATCTCTTTTACTGTATTCTAACATGCTCGCTAAAAAATACTGTGCGTCACGATTGCCCCTTTCTGCAGCCCCTTTAAACCATTTATATGCTGTATCATCAAAACATGACGGAAGTTCTGAATCATAATTAAAGTAACACAGCCCAAGAAAACACTGTGCTTCTAAGTCACCTTTGTTTGCAAGTTTTCTAAACCAAACAGATGCTTTGTGCCTGCGAAGTTCTTTTTGATTAAAATAAAAGATAGCAAGTTTAAGCTGTGCTAACGAAACACCATTTATCGCTAAAAGATGTAATCGGGCAACACTAATATCATCCTCAATGGCTTTTTTTTCTATATATATCTGATTTAAACACTGTTCGTTCTCTTCCTTATTATAGTAATGACTAGACGTCATTTCATAATATCGTCGTGACTCTTGGTAACACGTCTTTGATTTTTCAAGTTTTCTTAAAACATAATACATATTTCCTAAGTCAAAATAATATTGACAAATTACACTAGTTACACCACTACTTTTAACGTCAGTTTTATTTAAATAATCTTCTATGACTTCTTCCATTAGCTTAACTGCCATTTCAATATTAGTTTTTACACCGTTTCCAGTAAAATACCAATAAGAAATAGTCGAAAAATCTTCGTACTTAACACGCTGTTCCCAGTCTTCTTTAATTTCATTATCTACCCGTTCGTTTGTTATTATTGATAATAACTCATTTGAAATCATTTTTATACTCCTTTCATAATATACCAGGCAGGCTTACCGTTACTTATTACACGATGGCTTCATTTCCACCGTATCGTATATTCTATTATGAATAAATAAATTCCATTCCGTAACGACGTAGCGAAAATTCCTTGGTTCTTTCGCCTTTAAACTGAACCCGTACGACCATATCCATTGCATCTATGTTTCCTGTTACTCTTTTATTCGAATCCATTATTTTAATGTAAGATTTCCACTAAAAATAGCTTCAGGAATCCTAATAGCCACCAGTTGTCCCTTATTGTTTTGAAATTCTATGTCCGCAAGGTATCCATCATTCATGTCGCCAGTTAATCTTATATTTTTAACAATACCTTCACCTTTACCTTTGTAGGTAATCCTGCTTCCCTTGCTGATTGTAACAGATTTATTATTTTTTTTTGTAAAAGTTAAAGTAGGCTCGTTATTTTCTGCATAATAATTACAGTGAGCAGATCCATCACATTTCATGACCTGGTAAGAACATCTCCCAGTATCAGAAACATAATATTTACATCTACTTTGACGTCTTCTTTTGTCATTAGAATGAGAATGAAGCGTTTCTATATGGGCAGGTGTTCCCTGCATGTGACGAACACCCATTGAATAACCCTCCCTTACGTTTCCTCCAGCACCTTTTTAACAATTCTAACGCCGACTCATCCGCCGGGTGGGTCGTTGGTTTCCTTTCACAGAAAAGCCCATGGTCAAATTTAATATAAGATGGTATTTTTGACCTTTAATATCCCTTTTGTAAATGCATCTGGAACAGGATACCGGTATTTTCTATTCTTTTCCTTTTTAAAAGTAACAACAGCAAAGTATTTATCAATTCCTTCTTCAATACTATCAACCTTACCGTCTCCGCGTTCAGAATTGTGTACAGACAGCCCAGGCCCTATATCAATAATAACAGTATCATCCCACTTTTTGTCATTCGGATTCACGCGCACTAAGTGCGCAGAAACACCTTGCATTGCCGTAATTCCGATTCTTCGCTTCATCACTAATTCCCCCGTTTCGTTTGATTCGTCAATCGTAACCGGTATTTTAGTTGAATCCCCGTTATTTCGTATACCAGGCCGGCTTACCGTTACTTGCTTTCCCGCCATACGCAGCAAACGTAAACGTAACTCCCAATTTTTCACACTGCTCTGCCAGCTTCTTTCCTTCCTTTTCCCCGGCTATAACCCACAAGCAGCCGCCGCTTTGCCTCTTATCCACAAAGGAAAAACCGGATTTACGAACCAGTTCAAGAGCCCTTTCCTGTGCCTCTTTATGTCTTTCTTCCGGTGACTTCTGCGGCTTCGTATCCAAAGATAAAAATCCGTCTTCAAACCCTCCGGGGAATTGGAACATTTTATCAACACCATTAAACGAAACTACAATTACAGTTCCGTCAATGCCTTTTACCTGACCAAGACCGAAAGCCTTGTGTCTCACTATTGTGCCTGCTTGGACTGTAGAATAATCAATTTTATTTTGGGGTTTCTTTTGTGCCGGAGCAGGTGTTGCGGTTGGCGGAACATACTTCGGACGGTATGTTGGAGTAACCGGCTTGGAAGGCTGCACGATCGGATCCCGCTTGACGGTATATCCTGCTCTGGACTCTGCAGCCTCCTTGACATCCTCTTCCCCTTCTTCTTCTTCATAACCGCTAATGTTAACAAAAACGGGCCGTTCCGGAATATCATCCGCGCCGGGTGCACTCGCTGTCATGGATGTCGCCAGCTGGCCTGCCATCGCATCGTAATCAGCACGGGAGATAACCGTACTATACAGACCGACATTCTCGCCCGTATGCTTGTCGATTCCAGTATAGATCAAACTGGCATCTTCATAGCGTTTGAATTTATATACCGCATCATTCATCAGGGCTTCGTTGAATACATTAAGAGAAACCAGGAGTTCAAAGTCCTTTACATCCAGACCGGTAACTTTCTTAAACAGCTCCGGTTCCAGCTGCGTGATAACGTCTTGCAGGCAATACTCCCGATAGTCTGTCAGATACATGAAAACCGGAACACGGGTCGCAAATTTTATCAGCTTTTCCTGAATCATCTTGCGCTTGGACTTATATTCCTTCTCCGCTTCCGTCATTTCCTTTTTCTCTTTCGGAGTAAGCGTTTCTTTCTCTTTCTTTGCCTTTTTTACTGCATTCGATTTATTAATAATTGTTTCAATATCCGCATTCAGACTGCGGAAGCCTTCAATGCGCATCAACGCATCCATAGCTTCTTCATTGGCCAGCAACCGCGCCAATGTATCATTATCTACGTTAACAAGTAATGCAGATTCCCACCGCTTGGCAAGGAGTGTAGCAGAGGTTCCTGCCATAGCAATATCCAAAATATCAGCAGCGTTTACCTGCCTCATCGCACTGCCGTCATAGGCAAGAACTGGAAGGAATTTTATAAAATCTCCAACCTTCTTTTCCGGATTATGCTCCTCCACATTCAGTCGGCAACTGTAGTCAGATATCTGCCGAAGCGCACGGTCAAGCGCAAAGTCAAATACGTAACATTCCTGTTTAACGACTTCCCGATCTCCGTTATCTTTTGTTATCTCCCAGGGGCTCTGAACACGAAACGCAGCTTGGAAATACGTTTCCGGCGAAGACAGATTCCGTAACATAAATATGCCAGACCACGGCTTAATGGTAACGCCTGTGGTCAGCTTGCCGCAAGTAAGCGTAATGGTCTTGGATTCTAACGGATCATCCATAGAATCACGTACAGGCGCTAATGCAGCAACACCGATGCCAGCCTGTGTCCCGGCACATACATTGACTTTGTAGCTATGATAAAAATTGTTCTGCCTCTGTTTTAAAAGATTTGCCATTGCATAGCAGGAAGCAACGTTAGGCATAAACCAGAGTGTATGCGACAGAACATTCAAAAGACGCGTATCAGCAAACGGCATGGGCGGCTTCTGTGCGCCCAGCTTCAGTTCATCCACGGAGGTCTCTAAATATGCGCCACGGATCAGGTCTAACCATTTCTGAACGTAATCTTCATACTTAAAGCGTGCATTTTCACCGGAACCTTCCGCCATAAAGAATACGTTTAAATCGAATTCATCAAACTCTCCCTGTTTGGCTATCCGCTGTATTGATTCCGGGATTTTATAGGTCAACATGACCATACGCGGAAGAGCCAGGTAGGGGTTAACATCACCGGGCTTCGCATGATAATCAGGGAATTTTGACAGGTAGGGCCATTCCTCCTTGCAGCGCTGCTCATCGGAATAAGTCCAGTTGTATATCTGCTCTTCTATGAATTCCCCGCTGTTCAGGGCACGGAACGGCGTACCAGACAAATACAGATAGTATTGTGTTGTAATTGGCAGCCAGGTTTCGTCATAGGCGTTTCCTGCGTCATACCTGGACATATCTTCTTCGTAATCATCTTCATCCTGTTCAAAAAGCTTCTTTGCGCTGTCTTTCCATGCGCCGAAGTGGTATTCGTCAAAGATAACAAGATCCCAGTTTGTTGCATGTACCCATTCGTTGTTTGCTTTAATACCACCAGTTTCTTTGTTGACACCAAGAAAATCCTGGAAAGAGCCGAAACATACGATAGGTTTCTTTTTATCTGCCCTTTTATATTGTTCGTCATTTGTTAAGCCGCCAGGAGCGGAAGGGCGGGTAATAAACTGCCAGCCTTCAAAATCGACATGCGTTAACAAATCTTCCCGCCACGCAGTCTGGACTGCCGGCTTAAAGGTAAGAACCAGAACACGTTTCATACCCATCTTTTTTGCTAGCTCGTACGCGGCAAACGTTTTACCGAAACGCATTTTAGCATTCCACAAAAATTTAGGTGTACGACCTGTCCCTTCTTCGTAAGCTGATTTGAAATATGCTATTGTCTTTTCCACAGCCTGCTGCTGCTCCGGACGCATTGCAAAAGTCTGTGTCCTGTTTTCAACGTTCTCTGTACCAGACTTTACCGCGATAACAGCTGCTTCAACATCACGGAGCGTACAGCGGAACCATTCATTCCGGTCTTCCCCCGCGTTTAGCTGGCGTTTTCCCTTTGCTTTTAGAACAGCATGGACGTCATGGTCGCTAAAACAGCTGCCATCGTTCTTCATTGCAGACCAGGAACCTAAAATCCGGTATGGAACTCTGGTCTGCTGCATCTGCTCTTTCACACGGGTTTCCACATCACGTTCTGTATAACCGATCTTTATATAGCTTTTGTGAGATTGAACTCCAATAAGTTCATACGCATAAATTTTAGGATATGAATCAGATTTTTGCGGAAAAAATTCCATTTCTGGCATCATTCGTCACCTTCTCTTATGTAGATATTAGAGCTTTTATTTCCGTCAAATATGATTTTAGATCACGATCCGCTCTCGCTTGAATCTGAACTTGCCCAAGCCCATGTTCTCTAAGCTTCGCCAAGGTAAATGTTCCTTCTGGGAATATACTAACCAGTTCTAATTCAACATATTTTATTTTTTTTATATAAAAATTATTTATCTGTTTTTTGGGAATTACATAAGGATTTTCTTTTAACAGGACTTCATCAACCTGATCGTTTAAAACAACACATTCGTATTTTATTTCACTAAATGGACTCGCTACATATAAATATGCAATATCTCCAGTTTTCATGGAAAATGAATTTATCCATACAATCCTTTTGTTTCTTTTAAAATGCTCCACAACATCATAAATACGTATATTACAAGGAAGTATCCAATGCTCTACCATTATTCTTCCCCTTGTTTAATATTAGAAATTCTTGAATCAATATAAGACCATTCTGCATCTGTAATACCCCAAAGCTTACAAAGGGCTTTGTCAGAATAAATCCCCTTATAATGTTCCAAATCCGGAACAAAACAATAATTTTTTTTCGTCACATCTTGTGATACTACGGTTTGTAGTAGGAGAAAACGAACCACTTTCGTAAAAATGTAAGTTTTATAAGAAATAACTTCTTCTTCTGAATTAAAGGCACCGATGACTATAAAAGATTCCGTACAACATTCTCCAGGTTTAGCAATTTTAGTATTGCCTTCATAGTAAAAACCGACCGGTTTTGAAAAATCCGTCTGTCCTGCTATAGGAGCTTTGGGAGCAAGTAATTTCCATTTATTTAAATAACCATTGGTGTCATCTACATCTTTAGGATCAGCATACTTACGTCCTATTCTCTGAATAAACCAACAAGGCACGCCTCTATCTCGTGGGATATAATTTGTTGGTAATCCAAACGGCTTTCTAGAAGATACACGCTCATTCAGAAAAACATCGTATTGTTTGTGAACTTTTTTTACTATATCAACCGCGAGATTTTCTCGGATAAACGTTTCATATTCATCTAAATATCTAGATGCAACAGATGGATTGTTGGAGCAATTCTTAACTTCACATATTCCTGAATGATCTCTATCCCATAAAAAGTAACAAGCTCCACCGGCCAAGTCTACTCCAGGGAAAACATCTTTAAAATTCTCATAATCAACGAGTTTTCTAATATGTCTATCTGTTAACATCGATTGTCTAAATTCATCTAATCCTTTCCCCCCAGTAAACCACCTCGAAGGAATAATCATACTAAGATATCTCGGTTTTAGTTTTTTAGCTTGGTTTACAAAATGATGATAAATCGGCTTTGAACTCTTTCCGTTTCCCCCATCGCTAAGATGATAAGGCGGATTAGAAATAATAACATCAAATTTCATTTTAAAAATATCCTCCGGCTTAGTGGTATGTAACAGTTCATAAGCATGTGTTTCCAAATCTGCAGCACGATCATATTCTTTCTGTGAAGCCCCACAAAATACACATTTTCCGTTCTGCCACCGATGCCTAATCTTTTTAAATCTTATATTTCCGTCGATAGTATCAAACTTCGTCACAGAATAGTTTCCGTTTGCCGTCTTGGAACAGTACAGGCTGCGCCGGGACAGGTGTGATGTCAGTTCTGTAATGGCAATGCCATACAGCTGGTTTTTAAAAATATGGTCTGTCCGTTCCTGCAGATCCGGATACAAGTTTTCCAATCCTTTTAAAAGCCGTTTGGCAATTTCCCGAAGGAAAACGCCGCTCTTGCAGGCAGGATCCAAAAACTTAGTATCAGGACTCTCGAACAGCTCTTGCGGAAGCATGTCCAGCATCGCATTTGCCACTTCCGGCGGCGTAAATACTTCGTCACTGGACAGGTTGGCGATACACGAAAGCACGTCCGGGTTATACATCGTATTATAAAGATTAGTCGTCATGCTCTTGTACCCTCCTGTAATCGGTTATATAGGATTTTAGGAATTCTCCTTCATCACTGGGTTTTTCTTCCAGGACATCTAATAAGCTTAACTGCACAGAAGACTCCGTGACATCCTGTTGTTCTTTGTTGGCAGTTGGCACCGGTTCATAATCCCCTGCCAGCAACTTGTCAAACCGGAAATCTTTACGCTGTATCTTGTCCCCCATCACGAAGGCCCATTCAGAAAAAACGATTGGTTCATCCGTATCATTCCCGTTTTCGTCTACTACTTTTAAACTGAGAGCATTGCCACAGACAATATTTCGTTTCAGGATAAACTGGACGGCCTCCCGGCATTGATTGTCTACTTCCTTCCCGCAAACATCTTCATACTCTTTGTTCCAGATATTATAAAGACGCTCACGACAGGCAATGACGTTATCGTTCATAATGTCTACGCCATACATAGAAGCTATCGCAATTACAGACTGTTTTTCAAACTCCAATGGAATCGGCTTTCTCTTCCTTGGCGGTATCGCACGTTTCTTTGCTGCAACCAGCTTGCGCCTCAGAATCTCCGCAAGGAAATTGCCGTCCCCACACGCAGGCTCCAAAAAACGGCTGTCTACCCGATCTGTTTCCTGTTTTACCAAATCCAACATGGCATTTACTTCACGTTCGCCAGTAAATACTTCTCCATGTTCAGTAACACGTTCCCGATTTTTGATCATTTTTGACATTTTCAGCGATCCTTTTATTTTTAAAAGAGTTATAAACTTCGAATACAAATATAACTTTGCCATGCTTCAGACAACAAAAATTTTCCTATTATAATTATATCATTTTTTCCCCATATAAAAAAGAACCTGCTCCGAAGAGGAACAGGCTGATATCAATTAGAAAATCGTGAAAAATTGGACAATGAAGCGTTTGTTAATCAGATTTTAAGCCGATGCAGTAAGATGCATCACGTATCTAGAACCATAAAAGAGGGAGGCGACGGTTGTGTAACCGTCGCCTCTGTTTGTTACGCTTCTGCGGTAACTTTGTCGTCAGCGCGTTTTGAAAGAAGCTTCAATCCAACATAATTCATGCCATCAGAACATTTCTTTTTACTGATAGCCGTATTTTGGATCAGTTCTTGGAGTCTTTGACTAAACGCCTTTTCCGATATTGGCAAATCTGTCCATTCATCTACACAACAATGCGTATACGCAGCATACAGTTTGCGTGCCTGCCACCGATCTTTTTTCTGCCCCGTCGGAACGATCACTTTTTTGAAAAAGCGATGAACGTTATCGTCGCCAAATTTTTCACGATCCATTGCATTCCGCATAGTTTCAGGAATAGGAAGCATGCCTTCTTGGTAATAGGCAACAGCCCCTTCTACCAGCCATTTTAGAATGCCTTCTCGTTCTTCCAGAAGGATTTTGTCCAAATGAAGAACTTCCTTCTCTTTAGGAATATTAACCAGAAAAGGAATCAGCCTTGCGCGACGTTCAATTGCACGATCATCCCAGTCAAGTTTGGGCACATGGTTCGTTGCCAGCAAGAGTTTCATGTGCGGTATAAAGTGATCATGATTTTTGTGTAAGGCTCTTTCGGAGACTTCATCTCCCGCAGAAATCCTTTTGATGAGCGCCGTGTTAATCTGCGCGCCTTTTTCCGTTTCATTGGCGAACAGAATACGGCTATACTTCGCCTGAACAATCGTTGCATTTGGACCGTCGTTATTTGCTCTTCGCCCAAGTGCACCGTCATTTGTATCGGCGCAATACTCATCAAGGATCGATTTCAGAAGATTAATCAAAACACCTTTGCCGTTTCCTCCTTCACCGTGAAGGATGTAAAATTCATGCCGACAGGTTTCACCGGTTAGGCAATATCCCAAAACTCTATGGACGTAATTGATAAGGCTGGTATCACCATTAAAAATTTCTTCCAGAAATTGAAGAAACCTTGTCGGCTCTTTAGCCTCCCGGTTATACGGCACAGGGGCCCGCATGGTTGAATAATAATCCCGGCTATGATTCAGAAGTTCACCGGTCCTCAAATCGACAGTTCCGTTTGCCACTACAAGGTAATAGTCATACGGATTCAATTTGACGTTTTCATCCACCAACTGCGTCTCTGCACTTTTAATTATACGCCTTTGTATATGACCGTTTCCAAGTTTCGAAATAATTTTTCGTTCACGTATACACTGCTTTACACGCGCATAAATCTCAGTCAATTGATCGTTATCTACGTCTTCATCATCAATGTCGCGAACAGTGCCCGTCGAAATATCAAATCCATATTCTTCCAGGTCTTGGTATTCACTCTTCAGGGCATCATTCAAATAGCTGTAAAACGTACCGACCAGATTAAGAACTCGCTCCTTTCTTTCATTATCCGGTTTCCACCGACCTTCGCCGTATAGGAACCATTTTGAAGTCGCTGAATCGTACAAGGCTTCTCCTCTTGCAAACTGCAGGAATCGCTTTGCCTTCTCAAAATCATTGTCTTCGAAGTTCATGAGTTCACTATACGACAGATTTTTTTTCGTTACCGCATTTTCTGCTGATAACAACATTTTTTTGGTTTCCATAATGAAACCTCCTAACATTATTATTCAGCAATACTTAGCGTTCCCAGGATATTGTTCTCTGAATGTTTGCAATGACTCTCAGAATGTTTGTAACGACTCTCTGAAGGTTATGGCTCCACTGAATCGACTTGGAGCACTGGAACTCTGAATGTGAAAATGCAAAATGCAGGAACAGTATTACTGGACTTTCATTATAACAAATTTTTAAAAATATTGTCCAGAAATGAACCGTTCATATGTTTCTTGACGCGTAAGACTGCATGGTTTGAAAGAGGATAATGCAGGGTGTAAAGTTTTAGAACCAAGGCAATGTCTGGGTTGTGTAGAGATGAAGGATTATTTAGCAGTTTCATTCTATTTTTATTATTTTGTTCACTGTAAAACAAAATCTTTAAAAGATAGTACTTAACTTTTTTTACTTTTTTTATCCTTAAACCCTACAACCCTGCATAACAACGATCAATAGGTAGTTTTTAAGTGTGCGAGCCCTGCATACAACGTTTTAATACCCTGCATCAATAAAAAGCAGCTGACAATTTTCTGACATAATGATATTCTTTTAAGCTTCCATTCTATCAGTCCTGGAAAACAATCAGGCGCTTAAATATATTTTTATTCCCACAATTCCCACCGGCGGGTACATACATATTCGCCTTTCTCTTCTTGTATTATTGGCTGCACAGGCGGCAGGTTAGGATGGATATGCTTGCTTGCCTCTTCTTCCGTAGCAAATATTCTGTTATATGGTAGCCGGATAATGCTCTCGTCTGTATTTTTACGGAACCGGATCGTGACGAACCAAGAAGAAGCCGTTACTACAGTTGCAGGAGTAATAAAGCGTCCACAGATAAGAAAATATACGTGCTGGCCGGGTTCATATTTTGTTTTCATAAGATATCGCCTCTTCTTTATAGAACTTATGTTCATTATAACATTAGCAGGCGTAAATGAAAAGAAGATTTTAATTATAAAAAATTAAGAACCTGTTCCGCATTACTACGGGACAGGTTCTTGTATTTCCGCTTATATTAACTTTATATATTGCCCGTTAAAATGGGGCCGGCAGCCTGACTCTCTTGCACGTTTTTTTTGCTTTGGTGCTATCAATCGCTGCAGCATCTTCCCCTGCATCTTCGACATCAACCAGACGGGTAAAGGAAAATTTCAACTTCAATGCGTAGCTGGTCTCTTCCCGGATGCAATAGTCATCGGGACGGGAGCCATACCTGTCGATAAACGGATCCTGCGTCTTTTCAGGAATCGTGAAAATATATTCCAGATGGAATCCTTCCTTTTCGATTGCTTCTTTTTGTGATAACACATCGCTGCTGATGCTTCCGTAGCTCAGGCCCTTGTAATATTGGTCTGAGACAATGTTGTTTCCTTCAAGATGTATCTCGTCATACATCAATTCCCCTTCGTTATACAAACGTTCAAGCATGCTCTGCACATAGGAATTGTCACTCAGGGTAACATAAGCGTTAAAGGATTTTTCTTTAAGTTGTTTCATATCGTTTCCTCATAATTTTTACATTAATATTTTTATTACCTGGTCATAATTTTACACCACATTTTCGATAGAAACGGATGTAATAATAACTTAGCAAACTACTTCAAACCCGCATGTTACGGAGGTTTGTTTGATTTATAAGTTTTGTAAATCTCTATCAATTTCGTTTTTACAAATTGATAGATTTCAGCCCTGGCGCTCGGGATTCCTGGTCTATTCCGCGGGATATGGTTAAATCCTTCGTGTACGGACGGATATAACCGGAAGTCGGCTTCCATGCGGGAGACCTTCCACCGCTGCGGTATACGGAACGGCTGGACACCAATCTTCCGAAGGAATTTCACGGCCCTGTCGAAATCCTTGGCAGTACCTTGGATGTGCCTTCCGTGGATATTGACGCCATGAACGTAGGATTCTCTCGCTTCGTTCAGGCTGCGCTTACGGGATATTACATAAGCAACTTCCTTCGCCAGCTCTTTCGTTTCAGCCCAGGCACGGCTTTCGTCTATGGTCTTGTTAAGGTAGTATTTGTTAAGCCAGGGAGCCGTACCGATATGCTGCCACAGTTGCAGCATAAGGCGATCTCCCCAGCTTCCTTCAAACAGGAAAGGAATCAGTCCGCATTTCAGGTTGGCAGGAGCATTATTCGGTGATGCCGGTATATCCATGCTGAACAAGTTCTTTAACGTATCCCTGTCCGGTTCCTTAATCGTAACTTCGATCCGGATAACCCCTTCTGCATCCTGCAGCAGTTCCTGCAGATTAGGGCTGCGGGTATGCTGTTCCCGAAGTTCTTTCTGCTTATCGTAAGTCTTGAATGTCTTTACCGTATTATCTGCCAACAGATAGCTTTTCTTCTTCAGCTTCAGCTGCCGGTTATTCTGATAGGATTTTCGGGCCAGTTCTGCAAACCGGGCTGCATCCCCTACGAGAATATCCTTCGTTATGTCCAGCCGTTCGATCTTCGTACAGAGACCGATGTACGGCAGACGGCTAAGGTTCTGGTTTACATAGGCACCGGGCGGAGGAAATCCATCCGGGTAGGTTCCAAGTTGGGGGTCTATCGGTGCAAAATCAAATGCCCGTGGAAACAGTTCATAAATTGCAGCCGCCCAGGCCTCCTGCAGGGCGAAGTAATTCACCGGGCTACAGCGGAATAGTTGAAGATTATACCGGCCCGTGACCAGCAGTTCCGGCTTTAGCCAGAAGGATACCTTAAATCCGTACAGTACTTGCCGAACCACCCATTTCTTCCGGTATTTCAGCAGTTTTATACGAGTGATGCCAGGGACGACCCGGTAAAACCGTTCATATTCCAAAACATTGATTTCTTCGTCAGCCGTAGACAGAAAACGACTGCGCTGTTCTTCATCTTCTGCATGAGTAACGGCGTCCAGGCGAAAGGCAGCGTAGGCCGCTTCCTGTTGGGTCAGTACGTAAGACATTTCAAAAGTGTCAATACATGTGGTCATATAAAACCTGGGGTGTAACGGCGGATTTGTGAAAGTTCAGTTTCAGTTTTGTAGAAAACTGACGGAAGTCGGAAGCCCGCATCCGCTCTCGCTTCGCGGGCATCCTCCATCCTGTAATCTTTGCGACAAATCCGCCTATTATTATAAGGGCTTCTTCTCTTGCTGGGAGAGAAAACTCCGAACCCCTTCCTTAAAGTCATCTTTATTGACCCGGCAGAAGTTATCTTGCAGGTCATAGGCAGATTCAGGAATACAATCAAAGATTCTTTTCATCGCAGACACAGGAATTACGATAGGTTCGCTATAAAGTCCATCGATAGCATAGCCTATGCCAGGCGTCGGTTCAAACGGAGAAAATTCTTCAAGGTAAAGGTCTTCTCCCGTCATAAGGCAGATGTAATATTTTCTGTCTAAATATTTTTTGTCTAATACCTTCGCCGAATGGGAAACCGCATCGAATTGTCTAATATAGCTAAAGTCACCAATCTTTGTTTTTAGCTGCTTCTGTGCAGATTTGATAACCCGTCGCAAGCTACGCCGGATATGCGTCATACCGCGTTCGCTGGCTTTGTGGAACTGCGAAAACGTGTACGAATCAATTCCAAAGAACTCATTGAAAATATAATCGTTAGGTTTCAGCATCACAATCAATCTCCGGTTGTTGGTATTCTGCCCGCTGCCTTGCCAACCAGGCAATGCAATTGCAGAATCGATCCTTATCGATGAAAACGTAATATTTTCTGGAAAAGAATTCTTCTCCATAGCGATCTCTGGAATTCTTCTCGTAAATCGCCTTGACTAATTCGTTTTCGGCAGATCCGAAATATAATGCCAATGTTTCTACTTCGCTGGAAAGAAAGACATAATTGCGTCCATCGACATACTGAACGTTGATGTCAGCATATCCGTCAAAAGCATAACGTTTTCCTTTAAAAATGAAGCCCGTCAAGTTATTTCTGTGCGAAGCAGCGTCTGTCAGCTTAATCGCTTCCAGCCGAAGATCCTGCGGGTAGCCAGAATCGAATCGGCTCTTAAAGGAGACTGTGTAAGATTTCCCTCTGATATCAAAAGCATGGCCGTCGATACCGAGAATGTAATCAGCATACATGTCTACGGCCTCCGGGTCCCCACTGGAAGCGAGAGATGGGATAACCTGAACGATATACGGCAGCGTGTCGTATATCGCCTGAATCTGTTCATCCAGGTGCGCCAGGGAATACTGTAATGCGTAGGGATTATAGCCTGCCATCGTTAGAACCCTCCGCATTGGCTTCTTCCTTCGCTGCCTTCCGCTCGAGGCGGTCGTACAGCGAAATAAGCCTGTCATATTTCTGTGCGACGTAGTTGCCGCGGTTCCGTTCGTAATTGCGAATGGTCTGTCGGGACAGGCCCGTCATCGCAGCTACGGTGTTTGTCGTCAGGCCGAGGGCCCGGCGACGTTCATATAAAGATTTAGACATTTCTAAATCCTCCATTAAATTAAGATTTTGATCAGCGCAGAGTAGTGCCAGCCGCTATGCTATTTTTTTGCCAATTCAGCGCCTTATCAGGGAACTTTTTCAGGAAAATAATTGGCCCGACCTAAGCCGGAATAACATAGCGTCCGGACGCTCTCTTTGCGCCGCTCACTTTCCGTATTACCGCCTGCTAATTTGTTTTCACAATACCTTTAAAATTTTTTCTAAATAATTTGCCCTTTAATGCAAGAGCGGTTACATAAAAATATATTTGCTATATGAGCCCGCGATGCGTCTATGCCGGACGGCATCCTCCTAGTGACTTAAAAGTCCCTAATGAATAATCCTGCCGGCGGTAGTTGGACTTTGCCCGCATTTTTGCGGGCTTTTTTTATTGGTGAAGTAGGACGTGTAGCGACGAGAACGCTGGAAGCAAAAAATCAAAGGAGTTGATCTGTATGAAAAAATTGTTTCTGTGGACGTGGGTGTACCTGTATCTGGCTGTTGCGGGCCTGATGAATGGCCTGTATTGCGGCTACAAGGCGGTAGTATCGGACTTTGAGCCGTATTTCGGGCCTCTATCGTTCTTGCAGGCTGCCTTGTACATGGGCATTAGTGTAATCGGTATTGGCCTGTTAGGCGCTTGGATCGCAATTATTAAGTAAAGAAAGGATTGGTGAATTTTATGATTCAATTAAACGAACAGCAGCGAAGGGCTGCAGAAGGAATCGAAAGAAGCAGTCTTATCATATCTCCGGGAGGCTGTGGAAAGACAGCGGTGGTTACGGCCAAAATTGCGGAAATACAACGGCGATATCCGGGTAAACGGATCCTTGCCCTGTCTTTCACAAAGAAGGCAACCGCAGAGCTGGCTAGCAGGATTAAAGATCGTACCAACGTGACAGTTCTCAACCTCTGTCAGCTTTTTTATCGGATTTTACGGGCAAACGGATACGGCGCATACAGCGTCCTGACCGAAAACCGTTCCCGGATGACAGCCATGTCCTTCGCTATTGCCGAAGCAAAGCTGACAGACAAAGTAACTGAGCAGGAAGCCTTAGAAGCACTGGACAGGAATGACCTGACAGGCAATATAAAACTGGTCGCCGACTGTTATTTCAACATACTGAAAAAGCAGCGTCTCATGGATTTTAATTGCATGGCCTATTTCTGCTACGGTCTTCTGCGGAATCAGTCCGCTGTCGCCAGGCGTATACGAAATTATTTCTCTTTCGTATTGGTAGATGAGGCAATGGACCTTAACGATATTCAGTTCCAGATTATAACGACCCTGTTCCCCGCCAGCCATAACATAACCTTCGTGGGCGACGACAGGCAGTCAATCTTCCAATTTAGAGGCAGTCGCCCCGGAGTATTACAGGCCTTCAGGGAATATTATCAGGCTGATGTTTACGAGCTTTCCGTTAATTATCGCAGTTCCCCGGAGATTGTTGCTGTCGCGAACACGGTAGCCGAAGGGTATACGCCTATGATGGCATCCCTTCCCAGCAAGGGCCTCTCCCCTATTTTTCAGGCAGCGTCATCAGTAGACAAGGAAGCCGACCTGGTAGTCAGCAGCATAAAAGAACGGCTTAACGAAGGATATCGGCTTTCGGATATTGCCATTCTGTATCGCAGCCTGTTTGCTGTAACCAATACAATAGACGCATTATTAAGGGAAAAAATACCCTTCCGCAAAATTGGCGCTTGCACCGAAAAATGGCAAAGGCTACCCTATTCCTGCCTTTACAATCTATTGCAGCTGGCGGTAAAGCCAGATGATGCGTCATGGAAAAAGTGTGCCGGTTATTTTGGGATCAATGAATCCACATTCACCGAAACGAAAAAGGCCGCCAGAAAAGAAAATGTATCAGTACATGATTATCTTCTTCAGTCGCCTGCAGTTCCGGAAGATATTAAGAGCCGTATTAATTCGCTGTTTGATAGCATCTCTGACGATGCTGGCATCCGCAAAGCTGTAATTGCAGCCTGGGACGAGGTATTAAAGCCTTTCTTTGGCGTGTCAGATGAAAGCATATTGGAAGAGTACCTTACCGCTACGGAAACATATAAAACTGTTTCCAGCTTGCTGGACGACATAAAGCAGACAAGAAAACGATACGCAGAACTGGAAAAATATTTAAACCGTAAAGATTCAGATGCCGTGCAGGTCATGAGCGTCCATTCAGCAAAAGGGCTACAGTTTCCGATTGTAATCATCGTCGGGGCTTCTGATGATATTATGCCTGATTCCCATGACGGCTCAGATATAGAAGGCGAAGAGAGGCGAATAGCATATGTTTCAGTTAGCAGGGCGATGGACCAGCTTTACGTTTTCTGTTCCATTAAAACCAGCCGGAACAAGGAAACTAAGCCATCCCGGTATTTTGCCGGATTCTTTAACAAAAATGACTCTGGAACGCATTAGCGAACCAGGGTCTTTTTATTTTTATAAACCGAAAGGAGTGTAGAATCGTGTTGTTTGATTACGCAAAACATCAAAAGCTGTGGTATCTGTTAGCAATTTGCATTGAAGAAGCCACAAAAGAAAACTACAAAGGCAATGGCTGTTACTGCGGGTATTCGGAACTGGCAAAACTAAAGCGCCGTCTTTTACAGGATTTCTTTAAGGAAGACGACCGAGGTATCCGTAACCTTTGCTTTGCCTGTAATACGGCAGCGGAAGAGCAATATGCGAACTGGTATAATCCCGACGACGGATTGGACTGCCAGTTCTGTCCTCTCCAATGGCCAGGCGATAATTATTGCGACGAGCCACATTCCCTATACATGCAACTGATTGATAGGTTGACAGATAATGACGCAGCCGGTGCCCGTGCAATATGCGTTAAAATTGCTAACGTAAGACCATTCACAGAAGAAGAATATGAACAAAAGATTCAATGAAAGTTACCACGGTAAATCTTCTTTTTTTTACGTGTTTATCAACAAAAGGTCGGTCCCGTCAATTACAGGCGGAACCGGCCTTAAATATTATATTTCAGGAGGTATTGATTTATGTTATCCAAAGAAGAATCTGTTAGCCGTTTGATTCAGATGTTTCGAGACCAGTCCTTCCCTGAACAGATCGCACTTACTATCATTCGCAGACGCGAAGATGATCCGTTGATTAAAATGCCCTGCCTAAGATACAGCCTGGGAAACCAGCTGATTATGTTTTTCATCGGCAAGACCGAACTCTGTGGCACCTATAAACAGTGGCAGGCAGTAAGACGGCAGGTCAGAAAAGGTTCTCGCGCCTTCCATATCTTCGCTCCCATGACCAAAACCATAACTGAGAAAGATGATGCCGGCAAGGAGACCGAGAAGACTCGTCTCCTAGGCTTTAGGCCTGTTCCTGTATTTTCGGTGGAATCGACGGACGGGGAACCACTGGAAAAGTATGATTATACACCGAAAACCTTCCCACCATTTTACGATATCTGCGAAAAATTAGGGATAAAAGTTTATTGGAAACCCGCCAGCAGACCTGCTTACGGATGGTACTCCCCGGCATCAGATTCAATCACAATGCAGTCTTTCGATGCCGCGGTTTTTTATCATGAAGCCGTCCACGCTATAAGAGAGAGGATTGCGGATACCAAGGATGCAGACACAGAAGAAGTGATTGCGGAGCTAACCAGCGCAGTGTTGATGGCTATGAACGGAATCAATAGCTATCAGAAGCAGGCATACGAGTATATTTGCAGTTATTGCCAGGATAAGTCGCCGGACAAAGTTCTACAAACCATATTCAAATCGCTGAATGCGGTAGAAGAAGTAGTAAACATAATCCTCAACGGCAAATTGCCCGATACTGCTGACAAGTCAAGACCGGACGTAAACGTCGAAGAGCTGAAAGGAGAAAAGAATGGAAGAAACATTTGACGAAAGACAGAGGCGGGAGAACCAACGTCAATATAAGCAATGGCTATCTTGTGGCTTCAAGGGCGAAATGCACTTGAACGACTGCGGATGGTGTGACAACGGCATCAGCTTAAGCAACCACGAACAGACTAAAAAGATAGTTCTGTTTGATAGACACCCATTTTCTGCGCATATCGAATATATGGAGTTGCCAAATGGGAAATGGATCGTAGGCTCCTGGCTAAATTGTCCGCTTCACGGTTACTGTCACGGAATCAGCGTATGGTGTAAACAGTATGAAAGCGAATCCGATGCAATAACCGCAGAACTCGACCGCATCGAAAAGGTGCTGGAAGAACGGGATAGAAAGAAATTCGTAATGGATGCGATACAGACGTGCCGCAACAATTACAAAGAATCTCTTTTTGAAATGGCCTTTGAGCCGATGACACAGTTTGAACAGGTATCGTTATTTTGAAAGTTAAACCATATTAATAACCGGGGCAGTCATACAGGCTGTTCCGAAATTTATTTTAAAGGAGGAAAAAATTATGACTAACAAACCGTATGAAATTATCGCCGATACCCGTAAGATGACGCATGCCGACTGGCTCCAGATGAGAAAAGCCGGAATCGGGGGCAGTGACTGTTCCGCTGCCGTTGGGCTGTCCCGCTGGAAATCACCATTCCAGCTGTGGTCCGAAAAAACGGATAGGATTATCCCTTCCAAAGCCGGCGAAGCAGCTTATTGGGGATCTCAATTAGAGAGTCTTCTCCGCGCCGAAGTGGCAAAGCGGATGCCGGAAGTAGAAGTACGGGAATGCCCTTTCTTCTTACGCAGTAAGGAACATCCTTATATGTTGGCAAACATCGATGGCTACATTAAAAATCCGGATGGCTCCTTCTCCGTATTGGAAATCAAAACGGCAAACGCGTATGCTGCCGTACAGGACTGGCAGAATGATGGATTGCCTATCGAATACTACTGCCAGGTTATGCACTATATGGCTGTTACCGGAATGTCCTCTGCCTACGTTGCCGTTCTGCTGGGTGGCAACACGTTCGAGATACAGAAGATCGAACGGGATGAAGATATGATCTGCCACATCATACAAATGGAGGAACGGTTCTGGTATGAACATATGCTTAAAGATACGCCGCCTGAGGCGACAGCTAAAGACAATGAGGTACTGGCCCAACTCTACCCCAAATCCGAAGAAAAAGCAATCGAGCTGCCCGAAACAGCAAAAGAAATACTGACGGATTATGAAAGAGCCTGTCACGACCTTGCGCTGGCAAAAGAAGCCAAAGAAGAAGCCGAAGCAAAACTGAAGATGATGATGGCCGATGCCGAAGTTGGAATCCTCGGCGGTCATAAGATCACATGGAAAAATGTATCCACTACCCGACTGGACAGCAAGAAGATAAAAGCCTTGCTGACGGAAGATCAGGTAAAGGAATGCAGTACCACCAGTGTAACGCGTAAATTTACAGTCGGCGCGCGGAAGAAATAATATCGGTTATTACCCTCGGAGCTAACACGCTCCGAGGGTAATTTTTTTATTTTCAAAGGAGGAAATACAAAATGGCAAAGGACTTTAGAATCGCGGAATCCATGGAAATGCTTCAGAATCAGGGTTCAAAAGCAGTAACAACAGAGGATTTACTGGCTATTATTTTAGGAAATAAAGAAAAGGCAGCCCGGCTTCTTTATCAGGAACAGACCTTATTTAGTGGACAAAAGGACGGACTTACTTGTATAGCCGAAGAAGACTACGATGGTCTTAAGTATCGTGGAGGGCTAAGTGATAGGCAAACAGCCCAAATTTTGGCTGCAATCGAAATTGGAAAGCGTATCGCATATGGTCCCCAATCAGTTTGCGTTAAAATTACCAGTCCGGGCGACGCGGCGGCATATCTTCAGAAATATCTGAAACACGAACCTTTTGAAAACTTTTATGTCCTCTTGCTTAATTGCAAGAACATGGTAATCCGCGCTAAAAAAATTAGCGAGGGAAGTAGTACCAGCAGCGTCGTATCAATACCCAGGGTGTTGTCAGCAGCCATAACTGCGCATGCGACTGCGATTTTAGTTGGGCATAATCATCCTAGTATGGCACAACCCGTTACTGCTTCGGCAGAAGATAAAGCACTCTCTAGAGGCCTGGAGGAAGCTTGCCAGGCTATAGGTATTTCTTTCATCGATCACGTGATTATTTCGGGGAAAAATTATTTTTCATTCAAAGAGAAGGGGTTACTCTAACGCAAAAGCCAGCGCAACAGCACTGGCTTATTTTTTATTATTTTTATTAAACGAAAAGGAGCGATTTCATTATGGCAAAGATTAACGACATTAAAAACATTATTGCATCGGCGGCGGCAAAGAATAATGTACCGGCTTATGAAAGTGGAAACAACGCATTAAAGGTAGCGGAACCAGTGATACCACTACCGACAACCGGCAAAAATATAACAAAGGAAAACGTGCAACCTGCCTCCTCTACCCCTTCTCCTGCAGTTATGCCGTCACCGCAGGAGCTGCGTCAATTCATTAAAAACAACTTCATCGAAAACCGCGATTTTATGCGGATTCCAGCCGTTCCGAAGCCAATTTTAACGAAAGAAGGAAGTATTAAAATTTTAGGTTTCATGCACCTGCGCCCACAGGTCAAACTTTTAGATTCTGTCTATGATGCAGCAACAGGCACAGCGGCCTATACTTATGAAGTCACGCTGATGACAATGGATGGAATGCCGATTATATCTGGTGTGGGTGCCAGTTCGACTGCGGAGAAAAAATATGCAAAAGCCGGTCTGGACGCAATTAACACTGTCTGCAACATGGCATACAAGCGCGCGCTCATTGGAGCCTGCAAGGCTTTAGTTGCCTTTTGACGAATTAAGCCTTCCTCCTGCGTTAATCGGAGGAAGGCTTTTCGTTATTTTTATTATTGAGTATTTCCTTTAAAACATTCTGTCTTCTGCGCGTCTTTACAGCTTTTTCATAAAGCTGCTCTTCAACTTTTGCCGTCGCGCTAGTCAAAGGCAGAGACAGAATTTCTTCTTTATATTTATTAAGCACATAGATGAATGTCAGGCCATACTGCCACTTCGCCCACTCGATGTATGCTTCTACCGCATGCCGTTCGTGGAAACAGGCATGTAATTCCGCTTTGCCCTTACGTAGAACATTATCAATAGAACCCTGTTCCATATATACGGATTCAATTGGCACTTCATTGGGATTAGCAGACTGTTCTTGAAACCAGTACGTTACTTCTGTAAAGAAATGGCATAACAGCAGTCCCGTAGTTTTATCAATTATTTCAAATATTGAGTTGTAATCATTTCGATTACAACAAATTTCACGGTAAAAAGCCAGGCGACCGTAAAACACATCCCGATCCGTCAGTTTTGTATGCGTCTGCTTGGGGTCCAGTTCCAGCCAGTTACCTTTCTTTAGTAACGATGCTGTCATGAATTCAACCGGCACCACAGGGGAATAATAGCCCTTGTAAGCTCTGGTACCTCCGTTATCTATGTTGCGCATACCAGATAACACAAGGCCACGACTTATATATTCAGAAGGCTTGTTGCTGCCAACGGTATAGCCTTTTTGAATAAGAAACTCTGATATTTCTTCTATTGATAATCCGTTAAATGATACCGTTTTATCCATGCCGCTGGTCTCCTTTCAATGTTTACTGAGGTTATCATACATTTGCCTCAAGAATTTGTCAATCAATTTATGATTTCTTCGGTAATCTGTCTCATTATTAGAATTTTATATTGACAATATTTGAAAAAGAAGAAAAGTTTTCATAAATTATTCTGTGAAAGCTATTGACAAGCGAACTCGTAAATGTTATCATCGTTTCATAAATCAAATTATGAAATCAAGCCGGAGGAATTTATTATGAAAATCAACATCACCTGCCACAACGCATCCATCACCATCTCCTGCACGTTACGCAAACTTGTTGAAAGCTTCAAGGTTGCCTTACTCTTAGCAATGCCTAAAAAGAACAGATTGGCGTTCCTGACAGGCCTTGCGCAATTGATTCTGAATACTGTCAGCCAGGTTCTTTCCATTATAAGAAGAGCTACGGCGACAACAGTATCGACGATTTTAACGATAATCGCGAGTACGATCGTTAAGACCGGGCCGCCGGTAACAGAGTTCTCCCCAAGCCGCACCGCCTCTGATTTAGAAGCGCCCGTAGTTGAAACCGAAAAAGAAATCTGAACCCAGTCCCTGACAGCAGCATCAGCTGCACCGTCTAATCAATCCGAAGCCGATACCGCCTGCAGAATTTTGCAACAACCCATCTGGTAACTGCCAATAGCCCTACAGGCAGAATCTTACGGAAAGAGTAACGTATATGTAATTGAATGTAAAACAAGGAGTTAAATATGAGAGAAGACAAAGAAAAATATATCATTATCGTTGAAGAAATCGAACCCGAATCAAAGATTGTAGAAAACCAGGATTTGCATAGTTATGTTGAATATTCCACTGCGTTAGAGCCAAAGTACAGATGTCATCCCGACACCATCTTTGAAATTGACGATATTGCCGAAATATATCCCAATGTAACTGATATTTCTAAAATCGATTTTAGCGAAGCTGATAAATTAACCGATGACATTAATGTGCTAATGAATTCAGAATATAACCACTTTGATTCATATTTACGTACCAGAGCTATTATCCTGAAAAACGATGAAATTATATTAAGAAAAGGAATTTTTCTTAGAGTTCTATGCAATCTAGCTTTTATTATGCGGGAAGAATTAGTACGGACCATGTTTTCAGAAGACTTCTCCTCAATGTCAAAACTCGTATTAAATAGGGATATTATAGGCAAACAGATATCTCCGGAATATGAAACGCAAATTATCGAGAGAGGAAGATCTTTCCCATTATCGTATTGGATTGCAGGAAAAATGCACCGGAATACTTACTTTGAACTTAATTATAAAGTTCTGCAGGCATTTAAATGTAATCAAAAGAAATACACTCTGTACTAAATTCATCAATAGATATTTAAAAATGCAAGAAGGAAGAAATCGATAATAGCTGACCGTTTAACAAGCCAAATAAATGCCGCCGGACGTACCTGCCCGGCGGTAAATAAAAGAGACAAAGGAATATTACCATGACAAGCATTATTATACCGAAGCCAAACGATCTGATTTACGTGGAAGACGTAATCGAAATGTTTGAAGGAAAAATCACTAAAAATATCGTGTATGCCTGGGTCAGAGAAAAAAAACTGAAGGCTATGAAAGTAGGTCGACGCTATGTATTTTCGCGTAAAGCAGTACTGGCCTATATGCATAGACTTCTAGGCACCACATAAAAACAAGGGCGGTATCAGTATTCACCGCTGATACCGCCATATATTTAGAAAACAAAGAAATTTAAGATGATAGAACCTTACCACAACACCCCTACTAATTTATGTTATATCTGTTAAAAATGGAGGACGTATATGCCAGGATATAAAAAAGCAATCGATAAAGAACAGCTGGCAAAGACCGGCAAATGCAAATGGCGGCTGTATGTCAGCAATAAATTCCGCGCAGACGGAAAACCGAACCGAACAAGCAAGACTGTCGGCCCATGTTCAGAAGCACAGGCAGATAAGTTACTACAGAAAATGTACCTAGAATTCTCAAACCAGGCTCCACAAAATGCAAACCGCATCCGATTTGCTGAATTCGCAGATCTCTGGTTAGAAAAACATAGTAAGACAAAAAGCCCAGATTACCATCGCGGCAACACCATTGCAATTAAAACCAGGCTTAATCCCTACTTCGGGAACTTACGACTGAATAAAATCACGGCGGATATCATCATTGATTACTTTGACGAACTGAGAACAAATGGTGAACGGCTAGACGGTCAGGACGGAAGCATAAAACCGGGTACAGTGTATTGGCTTTTCAGAATCCTACGTTCCATGCTAAACAAAGCCAAAGAATGGAATTATCTTACAAATAACCCGATTGATAATATTCCGAAAGAAAAACGACCAAAGGCTAATTATACCGTTAAGAAGATACTGGAAGTCGATCAGTTAAGCATCTTTTTACAGAGATTGTTTTCTCTAGAGGAAAGCCGAAGAACAATAAAGCATCAACTTTTCTTCTATATTGCCCTCATTACAGGATGTCGCACAGGAGAAATTTTGGCATTAACATTCAACGATATCGATTTTGCCAGCAAAACGATTACGATAGCAAAAGATGTTTATGACCTAGACGGTCATACAATGGCTCAAAACCGGACCAAAAACATGGAACCCCGGATTGCTTTATTCGATGATTTTTGCCTGGAATTATTGCGTAAACACGAAGGTTATCAAGCTGCTTGGCTAGAAAAATTAAAAATGAAAAATCCCAACAATTATATTTTTATTAAGGAACCTCGTAAGCAGGAACATCCTTCTGAGGCGGAACTCCCAAGTCGGGGCCTCTTTTATGAATATTTACAATCGTTACTACAGGAAGCTGGACTTCCTTCCATTGACGTACACGGTCTAAGGCGCACAACAGCCAGTTATGCTGAAAATAATCATGTACCGCTGACTACCATCCAGTCAATGCTAGGCCATAAAAACCTGTCTACAACAATCATTTACTTACGAACGCTGAACGAAAACCGAAAAAAAGGTACTGAAATTTTATCAAACGCTTATCAACAGCTTATGACAAAGGCTTAGTAACACACTACTAAATGATTCGGCGCATCACAAAAAACATCCCTGACCTGCAATTACGGTCAGGGATAATCTATATTGCAATGACTCTTTTATAAAGTTTCGCGGAAGTTTCGCAAACCTCCTCCGCAAAAATGGTTTAAAGACAACCTACATCCGCATGGTTACTGCATTTCAGCGATTGAACCTATTTTTTAAGTGGTCGCTTTCAAAGCGACATGGTTTGCAACAACCCTTTGCACCCTTTCAGTACATCCTCATATGTTGCGTCAAAATTTCCCGTGTACCAGGGATCCGCCACGTCACGGTGTTCATCGGCAAAATCCAGTAATTTGTAAATCTTTTTGTCCGGGTCTCCTCCGAACAACCGGTTCATGTCGCGGATGTTTTCCCCATCCATGGCAATCAGGTAATCATAGGCGGCGTAATCGGTTTTGTCTAACAGCGTGGCCCTGCGTTTTGCAAAAGGCACCCCCATCTGCCGCAGCTTAGCTTTCGTGCCGTAGTGGGTATCGTTTCCCAGCTCATCCCGCCGGGCCGCTTTGGACGCAATTACAAACCGGTCTTCCAGTCCGGCCTTGCGAACCAGGTCTTTCATTACAAATTCTGCCATAGGGGAACGGCAAATGTTGCCGTGGCATACGAAAAGTATACGAATTTGTTTCATTCTGCCTCCTGTAAGTCCGTACTCTGCCGTGCCCTGACGCAACTTGCCGAGTCTGTGAATTCTGTCTGTTCACCGCAACAATGTCGCGATTTTACAGGAATATCATACTCCCAAAATATCAATTTCATTATATCATCACACCGCATCTTTTTTCTACAATAAAAAAACAGCCCGCGGGTTTTATTCCACGGGCTGTAAAATATTTTCAGGCTGTTTATTCTTTATTTCTTTTTGCCGATGCGTCCGCCTTCCACTTCCTGCACGTCAAAGATGGAAAGAAAGGCCTGGGGGTCTATGGACTGGACGACCTGTTTCAGTTTCGTTACTTCCAGCCGGGACACAACACAATACAGGATGTCCTTATCCTCTCTCAGGAAACCTCCCTGGCCATGAAGCAGCGTAACCGCCTTACGCATATCGTGGACGATGGCGTTCGATACTTCGTCATAATTGGAAGTGACGATAAACACCCCTTTGGTGGAATCCAAACCGTCGGAAACCGTATCGATCAGGCGGGAGCAGATAAAATAGGCTACCAGGGAGTACATGGCGCTGTTCCAGCTGAAGACGAAACCGGCGCTGCCCAGAATGAAAAGATTGAAAAACAGCACGATCTCGCCTACGGAAAAAGAGGTTTTGCTGTCCAGCAGGATCGCCATGATTTCCGTACCGTCCAGGGAACCGCCGCTGCGGATGACAATACCTACCCCGATGCCGATGATAACACCGCCGAAGATGGTTCCCAGAAAAGGATCCTTGGTAATAGGATCCATCCCTTCAAATATTTTACTCCAAAAGGAAAGGACCATAACGGCGAAACTGGAGGAAAGGGCCATGTTAAGCCCAAGGCGGCGGAAACCGATATAAAAGAACGGCGCATTCAGTAAAATGATCCATACGCTGAAGGATATTTTTGTCAGTTCGGCCAGAATCAGACTGATGCCCACTACGCCGCCGTCAATGATGCTGTTAGGAACAAGGAACAGGTTCAGCCCTGCGGAATATACCATCGAGCCGAAAAGAAGTCCGATAAGACGGGTTAAGATACTGCGGATCTGTATCGCTTTTGTTATGGTCATGGATAGAACCCCTCTGGTCACGCAACGGAAAAGAATATATATTTTAAATTAGATTTTTACTTCGCCATCATGCGGGCAATCTGCTGGGCCAAAGCCGCCGGATCATCCGGAATCATGCCATCAAGCAGCAGCGCCTGATCGAAGAGCAGAGCACAGAAATCCTTAAAGTCCTGGCTATCCTTGCCCTGATCGTGGGCTTCCTGCAATTTGGCAAACAGGGTGTGTTTCGGGTTCAGTTCCAAAATACGCTGGGCTTTGAACATGGGGGCATTGGCCATAGCAAAGGCCTGCTCCATAGCGAAGCTGGGGCCATACTCCCCGGCCACCAGGCACACGGCGCTGTCTTTTAACCGGTTGGTCAGTTTTACTTCGTTGACCTTATCCCCCAGTACTTCCTTGAAATCTTTCAGCAAGGTCTCGTTATCTTTGGCAATGTCTTCCGTTTCCTTCTTGCTGGTTTCACTTTCCACGTCCCCCAGGTCCAGATCGCCACGGCTCAGGGACTGGAATTTCTTCCCGGCATATTCCTGCAGGGCTTCCATGCAGAATTCATCCACCGGGTCTAACAGGAACAGCACTTCAAAGCCTTTGTCCTTTACCGCTTCCATCTGGGGCAGGTGTTCGATGGCCTCCTTATCTTTACCCGTTGCGTAATAAATGGCCTTCTGGCTTTCCGGCATCCGGTCCGTATATTCCTTCAGGGTACAGAACTTGCCTTCCTTACTGGTCATGAACAGTAGCAGGTCCGCCAGCTTATCCTTCTTGCTGTCCGGATCGTACACGCTGTTATAGACGCCCGCTTTCAGGGAACGGCCATATTCGTTCCAGAACTTTTCGTATTTTTCCCGGTCATTGGCCAGCATATCCGCCAGCTGTTTCAGGATATTTTTTTCCAGGTTGCGGCCGATGACTTTAATAGTATGGTTCTGCTGCAGCAGTTCCCGGGAAATATTCAGGGACAGGTCCGGAGAATCTACCAGGCCTTTAACGAAGCGCAGGTAATCCGGCAGCAGGTCCTTGCATTTTTCCATAATGAAAACGGAACGGGAGAACAGCTGCAGGCCCGGTTCGTATTCCTGGAAATACAGGTTGGCCGGTGCCTTGCCGGGCACGTACAGCAGCGCGGTGTATTCCACGGTGCCTTCCGCACGGGTGTGATAGTAGAACATGGGATCTTCCCATTCGTGGAACTGGTGCTTGAAGAATTCATTGTATTCTTCCGCCTTGATGGAGTTCTTGTTCCGTTTCCACAGAGGAGTCTGGGAGTTCAGGGTCTTGTCTTCCACCTTGGTTACCGGCGGCAGCTTGTCGTCGATGTCGCCCTTTTCGTTCCGGGCCGGTTCTTCCGTGGTTTCTTCCATTTTAATTGGGTAACGGATGTAATCGGAATATTTTTTCACCAGGCTTTCCAGGGTCCAGTAACTGGTCATGTCCTGTTCCGCTCCTTCCCCTGCGTAGGCTTCGCCCAGCTGCAGGGTGATGCTGGTGCCGTGTTTCTCCACGTCGCAGGGTTCGATGGTGTAAGTTCCGTCAGCGGCGGATTCCCACTTCCAGCCTTCTTTTTCCCCGGCTTTCCGGGTAACAAGGGTCACCTTATCGGAAACCATGAAGGCGGAATAAAACCCTACGCCGAACTGGCCGATCAGGTCCTTACCGGTACCGTCAGTCTTTGCTTCCTTGCCGGCTTCTTCTTCCGCTTTCTTCGCCAGCTTGTTGGCTTCTTCCAGCTTGGCCAAAAATTCTTTCGTGCCGGACTGGGCAATGGTGCCGATATTTTTGATTACTTCCTCCCGGGTCATGCCGATACCGTTATCGGTAATGGTGAGTGTCTTTGCCTTTTCGTCAGGTGTAAGACGGATTACAAACTCCCCGTCCCCTTCCAACAGGTCGCTGTTGGTGAGAGAAGCAAAACGCAGCTTGTCGATGGCATCACTGGCATTGGAAATCAGCTCACGTAGAAAAATCTCGTGGTTGGTGTAGATGGAATTGATCATTAAATTCAGCAGTTGTTTGGTCTCTGCCTGAAACTCAAACTTTTCTTTTTCCATGGTGGTAACAGCTCCTTGTCTTTTATAAAATTTTTTTGGAAACAAAATGAATCGGCGATGGGTTTGCAGCATAACGTTTCAATTATTTCTTAAATTATTATATGAAATGTTTTGAAACTAACAGCAAAAACTTTTCTGCAGCAAACAGCAAAGCCTTTGACGTTAGCACTCTTTTGTTTCGAGTGCCAATCAGCATACATATAATACCACGCTTTTTATAGAAAGTCAAAAAGTCAACAAAGATTTCACAATTTTTTCAGGCAGTTGAAGAAAATTGAAGTTTATCTGTAACTAAATTTATGCGGCAAGGGAAAGGCGTGAGCAAACCGTCGGAGGCGATTGCGTTATTCCATGAGATGAAATTCGCCGTCGTGGCGAGACTGTCTGAGGGGCGAAGCCCCGAGTTTCGAAGCCACAGGCGAATGAGTCCATGGAATAGCAATCGGTGACGGGTTTGCGATGCCTTTGCCTGACAGCATAACTTTAGCACAGAAATTCTGATTTCCAATTCTCTATATTATGCTTCAAAAGCATTCTATACTATTTGCGAAAAGTATTAGCCGATTTTTGATTTTTGTGAAATAATATTAGAGTAGAATCTAATCGTGGGAGGGAAGGCGAATTTATAACGCCTGACGATTTTCCCGCGCAGATCAATGCAATTTATTGACGTTAATTATTTTTCATTTAAGGGGGTTATTACATGAAAGTATCGCTGAAAAAAATTCTTCCTGTTCTGTTAGCTGCATCTTTACTGACAGCCTGCGGCGGCGCCACCGC
>Ga0256404_1003353_pt1 | contig 32904 bp, 22 predicted proteins | sample RumenRJG_01DNA_FD_185990 | JGI IMG/M metagenome (GOLD analysis project Ga0256404, IMG submission 185990) | Bovine rumen microbial communities from Lethbridge, Alberta, Canada - RJG_01 | ecosystem: Host-associated > Mammals > Digestive system > Stomach > Rumen | place: Canada: Alberta | collected...
TCTTCGGTTATACTATGAGTCATAGAGGGAGCCTCCTTGTTACTTTTTTGTTTTGGCTAAACTTATTGTAACAAATGCTCTCTCTTTTTTCTTTTTATTTCTGTAACATATGTCTTATCACATTACAGGCGCAGAGAAAGGCCCCGCGGAACACATTGACAAAACCCCGGTCACGTGATAATATAATTAGGCTTGCATATAGCACAACATTTTACTTCTTCTGCTCTCCCGACAGGGGAGCCGAAAGTCCAGAGGAGGAGGTGATTTCGTGAGAGCTTACGAAGTCATGTACATCATTAAGCCGGCAGAAGACGAAGTAATCGACGGTGTCGTCGCCAAATTCGAAAAACTGCTGACCAATAATGGTGCGGCAATCGAAAAGACGGATCGTTGGGGCAAGCGCAAACTGGCTTACCTGATTGACGATCTGGCAGAAGGTTACTATGTACTCGTTGATTTTTCTGCTGAACCCGCCGCTGTCAAAGAACTCGACCGTGTAATGAAGATTACCGACGAAGTGATGCGCCACATGATTGTAAAAAAGGAAAAGTGATCCAGGAGGTAACTTATGAACAGAGTTATTATAATGGGACGCCTGACCCGTGATCCGGAAGTGCGTTATACGCCGACCCAAAAGGTCGTCTGCCAGTTCACGGTCGCAGTCGACAGACCTTTTTTGAATCAGGAAGGCCAGCGTGAAGCAGACTTCATCCCCGTCGTCGTATGGGGGAAGGCTGCGGAATTATGCGGAAACAGTCTGGCAAAGGGACACCGTATCCTGGTGGAAGGCCGTCTGCAGATCCGTTCCTATGACGGAAAAGACGGCAATCGCCATTGGGTGACGGAAATTATCGCCAACAACGTGGAATTTGTCGAGCGCAAAGCCGACAGTGCCAACCGCCACATTGCGCCTGCGGGCGACGTGGGCGCGGCTCCCCGCAGCGGCGCCGCCAAGTCCGACATGAGCGGGCTGGGCACGAACGTCCCCTTTGACGAAGAGGTTCCGTTCTGACAACAGGAGGATACAGCGTAATGAAAATGCAAAGAGGCAGAAGACCGAGAAGAAAAGTATGCAGCTTCTGCGTAGATAAAGCGGAAGGCATCGACTACAAAGATGTCGCCAAGCTGCATAAATACATCACGGAACGCGGCAAGATCCTGCCGCGCCGCATCACTGGCTGCTGCGCCAAACACCAGCGCCAGCTGACCTCTGCGATCAAGCGCGCCCGCAACGTTGCGTTGCTGCCGTTCACCGCAGACTGAGCAAGACCGATGTATTGGAATTCCCTGTCGCCAACGCGGCAGGGAATTTTTCTATTTCCGGACCGGCGGCGGAATCCCCGCTGCGCCGAAGGACACTGCGGTTGACGCAGGACTGGATGGAGGGAATCAGCCCGGCAACAGCCCGCCATGGTTATGGCCTGTAACCATGGCGGGCTGTTTTTCTTTCCGGGCCTCGGACTGTATACCAAAGTATATTGTGAAAATTCAAAAATTAGACCGACGGATATCCCCCAGAAGGAAAAGTGTATGCTCCTGTATGCTACAAAGAAATTTACAAAAAACTTATAATGCCAGTGGAGACTTGGGGAGGAAAAAAACACCGTAAAGAGGCAGAAAACTGTCCCTTCTGGAATTATCGTTGATCCTGGGGCTTTTGCAGAGTCCCTCTCCAAAACGTATCTGCAAAACCCCACCCCCTTTTCATTTTCCCTGCTTGTAACTATTTGTCAGTGTCACGAAAGGAGAGCATTATGAACAAAACGTACAGTGTCATTTGGAGTGAAGTCCGGCATGCGTATATCGTCGTCTCGGAGTACGCACGCAAAGGGTATGCAAAAGCCGCCATGGCCGCATTGGCCGCCGCTGTTGTCGTGAGTACGGGGATGCCGGCCGCGTTGGCGGCAACGCCTGAAGTCAATGCCGTAAAGATCGACACCACGGATAATGTCGTCGTACTGGCGGAGGGGACCACTGCCAGCGATTTGAACAACGCGCTGGCGCAGATTGAGACCAATACCGGCGCTATTGCGACCAATACCCTCCACATCGGAACCAATACGACCAACATTGCAACCAATACCGCAAACATTGCAACCAACACGGCAAACATTGCAACCAATACGGCAAACATTGCAACCAATACCGCAAACATTGCAACCAATACCGCGCAGATCAACACTAACGCCGGCAACATCAGCAACCTGAATTCGGAACTTGTCAAGACCAATACGGCTCTGGGTACAGTGAGCAGCAACCTTTCCGGCCTGAACACGGCTGTGGTCGATGGATTCACGGCCCTGAACCAGGCGGATGCGGATCTGCAGGCCAGCATCAACAAGGAAGCAGCTGACCGCGAAGCAGCGGATACGGCCCTGCACCAGGCGGATGATGCCTTGCAGCTGAAAATCAAGGAAGAAGCCGATGCCCGTCAAGCGGCGGATGAAAAAGAAGCGGCGGCCCGTGTGGCAGCGGATACCGCACTGACAAATGCGATGAACGGCGGCTTGAGCCTGGATGGCGATAATGTCCTGCAAAAGATCACCACCAGCGTGAATACGGACGGGACCGTTGTTACCTCCAAGGAAGCGGCGACCCAGCTGGTGCTGAACAAAGACAAGGAAAACCAGATCACCCTCAGCGAAAACGGGATTAAAGTAGGCCTGAACAGCACCGTACAGGATGCGGACGGGTTCTATGCCGGCGGCGATACGGCGGCGACAGCCAAGGCCGCCCTCAACTCGGACGGCAGCATCAAGGGGGCCGATGGTAAATTCACGGTAAGTACCGATGGCAATGTTGCCACCAACGGCGGGTCCATCAAGACCGGCGGCGGTGTAATCCAGACCGGCGGCGGCAACATCAACACCCAGGGCGGGGAACTCCGCACCAACGGCGGCAACGTCAATGCCGGCACCGGAACCGTTAAAGGCGGTACTCTGACCGATGGCATTGCGACCATTACCAATGGCAACATCAACACGACCGGAACCATTACCGGCGGCACGGTTTCTTCGACGGGCAACATCTCTGCCCTTGGCGATATCCACGCAGGCGGAGCCCTGACGGGGGCCAGCCTTTCCGTGACGGGCGGTATCAGCGGAGGCAGCCTGACCGTCAATGGAACGGCCAGCATCAACGGCGATCTGGTTGCTACCGGCAAAGTCCAGGGCAGCAGCATCACCGATGGCACAGCCACTTTGCAGGGCGGCAACCTGACCGGTGCCGGGGCCATTGAAGCCGCAACCCTTACCACTACCGGCAATGCCAAAATCGGCGGCAACCTGGAAGTCGGAGGCGAATTCAATGCCGGGACCCTGGCCAGCCGTATTGATGCCAATAACTACACGGCAATCACCGGCGGCAAGGTGATTTCTGCAAATTTCAAGAATGATTTGATGACAGGCGAAACCCAGGCCAGCGCCTCCACCTTCGACGAAACCGGCAGCAATGTCTGGGCCAAAGACGACGAATCCATCGGCAGAAGCTCGCTGACGGCCGACGGCATCAGCCAGAAGCTTTCGGATACCGGGGACAATCCGACGGCCTATGCGGAGCGCGCCATGAGCCAGGGTTCAGATAGCAAGTACACCATCGCCGACACCGTGAGGGATGGGGACAACACCAACGTGGCATCCCAGTCGGCAACGGAATCCAGCGATGTCGTGACCGACGCCGGCGGCAATACGTCCACCTTCCGGCAGAGAGTCGATGCCATCCTCCAGGAAATCAGGAACGCAGCCGGTACGGAATCCTCCTCCGTGGAACAGAAGCTGGGCAGCATCACCGGCACGGTGACCGACGGAACCAATACCACTTCTACGGAACAAACCACTACGGATATCACCAATACGGCCGAAAACGGCACCATTACGAATACCGCCAAAAACCTGGTGAACACCGCTACGGAAAACATGACCAATACGGTCGGCAAAGACCTGACCACCACGGTGGGCGGCGATATGTCCACGACCGTGACGGGCAAAGTCACCGAGGACTACAAGTCCGACCTGGAAACGAAGGTGGGCGGCAATGAAACCCATTATGTGGCAGGAAACCAGACCAATACCGTGTCCGGAGACCGTACGGTCAATGTAAAGGGGACGGAAACCGAAAACTTCAATGCCCAGATTACCAACGTCAAGACAGACCAGAGGACTTCTGTAGGCGGAAACCAGACCAATATCGTAACCGGCAACCAGCAGAACACTGTAAGCGGCAGCAAGCTCGAAACGGTCAAAGGCAGTGTTACGGAAAAATACGGCAGTCAGGAAACCACTGTTGACGGCGACCAGAAGACCAGTGTAGGTGGAAGCCAGGCCAATGTAGTGGCGGGCGACCAGACCAATACCATCAGCGGCAGCAAGACGGAAAGCGTCAAAGGTGCTGTGACGGAAACATATGGAAGCCAGAGCACGAAGGTAAACGGAAATCAGAGCAATACGGTAGAAGGCACCCTGACCGAAACCGTGACGGGCGACGTGACGGAGGACTACAAGTCCGACCTGACCACCACGGTAGGCGGAGACCAGACCACCACCGTGACCGGTGACAGCAGCCTGAAGGCCACAAACATCACCACTGAAGCTACGGAAAACCTGACCACCACGGTTGGCGGCGATATGTCCACGACCGTGACCGGTGACAGCAGCCTGAAGGCCACAAATATCACCACTGAAGCTACGGAAAACCTGACCACCACGGTTGGCGGAGACCAGACCACCACCGTGACCGGTGACAGCAGCCTGAAGGCCACAAATATCACCACTGAAGCTACGGAAAACCTGACCACCACGGTTGGCGGCAATGAAACCCGTACAGTGGAAGGCACCCTGACCGAAACCGTGACGGGCAAAGTTACCGAAACTTACAACGGCGGACTGGAAACCACCATTACCGGGGAAGAAAAGCACTCGGTAGACGGCAGCCAGACCAATTCCATCACGGGAGATCAGACCACCACCGTGACCGGTGACAGCAGCCTGAGCGCCAAGAACATCACCAACCGGGCTACGGAAAAATTGAGCAACACCGCCGCCGAAATCGAAAATACGGCCACGACCTCCATTACGGATAAGGTGGGCACCACGACCGTAACCACGACTGACGGCCAGACGAAACTGACGAACAGCGACGGAACCCACAAGACGGAGATGGACTACGCCGACGTGCTGAAAGACCTTGGCGTCCGCGGCAACGCAACCGTGGATAAAGACCTGTCCGTCGGCGGCAACGCGGCCGTGACCGGTACCCTCGATGTAACCGGCAAGACCACCCTGAACGAAACCGAAGTCAAGGGAACGGCCGCCTTCCGTGAAAACGTGACCATGGACAAAGACCTGTCCGTCGGCGGCAATGCAACCGTCGGTGGCAGCATGACGGCCTCCTCCTACAAGGTAGGGGACAAGACCTACATCGATGAGAACGGCATCAACGCCAACAACCAGAAGATCACCAACGTGGCGCCCGGCGAACTTTCCGCCAACAGCACGGATGCCGTCAACGGCGCACAGCTGTACCAGACCAACCAGCGCTTCGACAAACTCGAAACCCGCGTTGACAAAGTCGGTGCCAATGCAGCCGCTCTGGCGAACCTGCATCCGCTGGATTTTGACGAAGATTCCAAGTTGAGCGTGGCGGCAGCCCTCGGCACATACCGCAGCGAAACCGCCGGTGCCGTAGGCCTGTTCTATCGTCCGGCCGACAATGTCATGTTCAACGTCTCCACCTCCTTCGGGAATGGCGAAAACCTGGTCGGCGGCGGCGTAACCTTCAAGCTGGACCGCGGACCGGCCCGCGTGAACAAACAGGACCGGGCAGACCTGGTAAGACACGTCGAGATGCTCGAAAGCCGTCTGGACGCATTCTACTCGATCTTCAATCCCGATATGTCCAAGGAATTCCCCGATGTGGCAGCGAACCACTGGGCCTATGAAGCCGTATCGAGACTGGCCGGCAACGGCATCATCCAGGGCTTCGAAGATGGCAAGTACCATGGCGACCGCACCATGACCCGCTATGAAATGGCGGAAATCATCTACAACGCCTTGATGGAAGGCAAAAAAGCGGACGCAGCACTGGTAGAGGAATTCAAGCCGGAACTGCAGGCCATGGCTGCCAGATACAATGCCAAGGCAAAATAACAAAAGGCTTATGCGCTACCCACGGTGTCAACAGACACTGACAAGCTCATAGGGAAAAGGAAAGGTCCTCCTGCGCAAGCAGGGGGATCTTCCTTTTTTCCGTTCATTTTTTGCCCGATGAGGCTGGACAGAGTACCATTTTCCGGCTTTTTTTGTTACAATAGATATATATATATTTATAATTTATATTTATAATTTAAGGGCATCCTTTTCAAAGGGGATTTTAAAAATGGGGAACGATAAAGAAAGGATCCTGGAACTGACCAGGACCCTCTTGGTGGATTTTTTCGAAAAATGCGACGTCCGGCTCCTGTTGGAGCTGATGGCTCCCGACATTCTCTGGCTTGGCGGTACGGAGAACATGACGGCACAGGGGAAAGAGAACGTCCTTCCCTTCTACCAGACCGCCCAAACCGGGGATATGATTCCCTTCCATATGACCGGCCAGCGCTACGAAGCCAGGGAACTTGCCCCCGGTGTCTGGCTCGGCCAGGGGATGGGCGACTGCACGGCCGACACGAAGGACAGGATCCTGCTCCATGAGTACCAGCGGTGTACCTTCATTTTCCGCCGCACGGCCGGGAACGCCCCGCGGGAATGGGAAATCATCTATCTGCACCAGTCCCTTGCCTACAAAGGGATGGAAAAGGATGAGTTCATGCCGTTCGAAAAAGGCCTCTCCACGTACCGCAAGCTGCGGAATTTCGAGGTTGGCACGACTTCGAAAACGGACCGGAAACAGCTCCTGGATGCAGTGAATTCCTGCTTTCAAGGGTTGCCTGAGAAATTCCAGGAAACCCTGGTCTTTTTATCCCACATCCAGCCGTTTTCTTTGGCGACGGCCCGCTTTTACCAGAGCGATTTCCCGGACAAAAAGGCCCTCCAAAAGGAATACGGGGGCCTTGTCCCCCTTCTTTTTGCAGCCGGACCCGATACGTATACGTTCCATCCTTTGCTGCAGCAGATCCTACAACAGCGTTCCCTCCGCATGTCCGCTTCCATCCGCTCGTGGATGCGCCGTAAGGTGGCCCTGTGGCATTTGCAGGAAGAGAATTGGGACGCCGCCTTCGCCGAAGCCCAGAAAATGGTGGAAAAGGAAGGGGACATCCTGCTGAAAGCCACCCACCAGGGCGGGTTAAGGCTCCTTTCCCATTATGCGCCGGATGTCGTCCTCAACACGGCCCGGAAGATTCCTCTGCCGGTCAAACTGAACCATATGGACGCGTACCTGCAGATACTGCTCTATGTCGTCCTGAACCTGGAAGCATCCGAAGCCGAAGAAGGACTGGAAACCTTTATGGCCGATGTGCCTGTCTCTTATGCGTACCGGCCTTATGATGAAATCGCCTTCTGGATCCTGGAAGGAGCCATTGCCGTACCCAACCTGGATGCCATGCTGCCGTCCTTCCAAATGGCGGCCGCCGTAGCCCAGAAACACCTTGTGAAACTGCCCCGGGAATATTTTACCGTCGTCACGCGGGGCGTTTGCAGCCTTTTGACCCTCTATTACCGCCGCCAAGGCTCCTTGAAAGAAAACTGCGCCGCCCTCAAAAAGATTTTCGAAGCATGCGGCAAAGCCATCCAAAATGTGGATGTCAACCTCTGGAAGACCCTTCTGGACGGGGAATACGCTTACCTGACCGGCAAGCTCGATGTGGCGGCCTCCCTGATGGGCAGTTTCCTCCAGACGGATTTCGAGACGCCGGATGAACAGGAAGGGGACTGTGTCGCCATGTTCCTGATGCCCCGCATCCTCGCCTTCCAAGGCAAAAGGACGCCGGAAGAGAGCCGCAAACTCGGCAACATCTTCCGCCGATTGACGAACAAGGCGGAAACGCCTTTGTGGGCAGACAATCTGCAGATCATCGCCGCCTATCTCTGCAGTACTGCCGAAACACCGCTGGAACGGGTACAGGAGGAACTGGACCATCTGGTCACCATGCCCCATTATCCGGCTGTCGAACCGATGCGCCGCACGACACGCCGCCAGCTGCTGCTGAAGTTGGGCAAATATTCCACCATCACGTTTACCGAAGAAACGCCGCCTCCCCTGCCGGCGGACTATACCTCCCAGAAGAACCGCCTCTACGACAACATCATCCTGGCGGCAGCCGAAGATAAGCTCGGCAATAGCAAGGCAGCCATGTCCCTCATCCGCAAAACCCTCCTCGAAGCCAAGGCGGACAAGGTAATCCTTCCCTTTGCGGAACACCGGGAATTTCTGGGCCCCTATCTGCAGGAGCTTGCTTTCGACCCCGGCCTGGGCAGGATTGCCGAATCAATCCTGTCCCTGAAGATGCACAAGCTCCGCACCGAAGCGTTCCAGACCGTGCTGTTGACGAAACGGGAACAGGCCTTTGTGAAATGCATCGTTGCCGGCAAGACCAACCGGGAAATCGCCGACAAGTACTGCCTGGCCGAAGTGACCGTCAAAAAGACGATGTCCCGGATTTACCAAAAGTACGGTGTCACGAACCGGACCGGCCTGCTCGCGGCCCTGCTGGGCCGCTGAAACGGCGGCCGGAGCGGCACGCGGGTCGTCCCCGGTCTCCGGGAACAGGCCCCGGCCCCGCCGGATACCAATTCAAAATAAAAAGCGGAAAGCCGCCATGGCTTTCCGCTTTTTGTTTATGCTGCATTACAGGGTGATTTGGGAAAACACCTTCCCGATGGCATCATGAATCACCAAATCCGCCCGGTCGTCGACGCTGGTTCCGGACTTGTTCACGAGCACCAGCTTGTGCCCGTTGTAGTAGCGGACGAGGCCCGCCGCCGGATACACGACGAGCGAAGTCCCGCCGATGAGGAGCATGTCGGCGTTGGCAATGTAGTTTACGGCCGCCTCCAGCACATCGTAGTCGAGGGACTCCTCGTAGAGCACCACGTCGGGTTTGACGCGGCCGCCGCAGGCATCGCACACGGGCACGCCCGGGGCGTCCTTCACATACTGCACGTCGAAGGCTTTGCCGCAGTTCTCGCAATAGTTGCGGAGCACGCTGCCGTGCAGTTCCAGCACGTTCCTGCAGCCCGCCGCCTGGTGCAGGCCGTCGATGTTCTGCGTAATCACGGCGCGCAGTTTGCCCGCCCGCTCGAGGCCGGCCAGCTTCAAATGGGCGGCGTTGGGTTTGGCGTCCAGATAAAGCATGCGCGACTTGTAGAATTCAAAGAACTCTTCGGGCCGTTCCTCGTAGAACGTGTGGCTCACAATCACCTCGGGCGGATATTTGTACTGTTGGTTGTACAGGCCGCCGGTACTGCGGAAATCGGGAATGCCGCTCTCCGTCGACACGCCGGCTCCACCGAAGAACACGATGTTCTGCGACTCCCGGATCCAGTCATTCAGTCTGGCAATCTTTTCGTCCATGGGCCACCACCCTTTCTAAAGATCAGATTGTGCGGATGTAATGGTTGACCAGGTCCGCCAATTTCCCTTCGTACGTACCGAGATGCTTTTCCACGGCGGCACGGATGCCCAGGGGATCCTTGTCCTTTTCGCCCTGGCCGGCGAGGATGCGGTCGTACGAGGTGGCGAAGGCAATGCCCGCCGGGTCGGCCGGGGACAGTTCCTCCCTGGCCGGTACGGGCCGGTCAATGCGTTCGGCAATGCTGGCCAGCAGCGACGGTTCCGTTTCCGCCACGGTCTGGAGCGCCGCGAGCCAGAGCACATTCGTGAGCTTGAAGTTGATTTTGCGGTTGAAACTCTTCGTGACCTCTTCCAGGTCATCGAAGGCCAGGGCCGTATTGGTGAAGCTGAGGCGGTAGTCGAAGGCTTTGGCGATGGCCGCGTGGAGTTTCAGGTTGCGGTCCATTTCGTCTTTGGCGACGACGGCGTCGATGCACAGCGTATCGAACTTGACGGCGGCGCGTTTCAGCTCGTTGGCCAAAAAGTAGTGTTCCTGGGGCGTCATGGCCTTGGCACAGTTCGACATGTCGACTTCGAAATCACGGTCCCACGGCGTGTCGGACAGGTAGTCCTTGTACATCTTCTGCAGGAACATGATGGCCTGGCCGTATTCCAGGACCATGCGGTGCAGGGGGATTTCCTCGAAGGCGAGCTTGTCGTCGCCCAGCTTGAATTCGGCGTCCAGGTAGGACTTGTCGATGGCTTCCTTGAAGTCGCGGTCCAGTTCGCCGAACTTTTTCTGCACTTCGTCGTCCGTCCATGTTTCGACAGAGCGGTCCACGCGGTCGCTGCAGTCGATGCCGACGCCGCTGTAGTCGTACAGCAGGGCTTTGACTATGTCGCCTTCGTCTTTAAGGGCCGCCGCGTTGGCGGACCAGCCGCCTTTATAGCCCGAGGACAGGACGCTCCACGTAGCGGCGTCCATGGGTTCCAGGAAATTGCAGTGCAGGGCCGTACTCTCCGCCGGCGTGAAATCGACCAGGACGGGCTTGATCTGCTTGTGTTCGAAGAGGACCGGCAGCTGGCTGTTGATGACGCCCAGCCAATCGCTGAAGGCCACGCTCACGCCGTTGACGCCGCACGAGGACGGGGCGGCCCAGCTGACGAGGCGGCGCACCAGGGCCGCATTGTTCGGGATGAGCGGGAAAAAGCCGGATTGGACCTTCCGGGCCTTCGGATCGTCAACGGTTTCGAACGCCGCGCCTTTCCACTGGGCCCCATGTTCGGCCTTCGCGGTGCATACCACGGCCACCTTGCGGCCTTCCCCTGTATTCACCAACGCCAGATAACCGTCGGGAATCACCGAGAAAGAAGGCGTCACGACCTCTCCCCGGGCTCCCATCAGTTTCTCTGCGAATTCTTTCTTGATTGCCATATTACTTTGTTCCTCCATCCTGTGGATATTCCTGCGCCATTTCCGTCAGCGCCGTATACAGAATCATTATACCACGAACGGGGCCTTTAGGGAAACGGCGCGCCGCGCCGAAATACAGGGCCGTTTCCTGCCGGCCTGTCGCAGGAAACCCATGGGTACGGGTTGCCGGAGCAAAAAATACCGGTACAGGATACAATCCCATACCGGTTGGAAGGAGGTGGTTCAGGATAAGGAAAACATTCCCTTATTTCTTCAGTTCCGCCAATTGGCGCAGAATCTCTTCAATCTGGGCCTGTTGCTTTTCCACTTTTTCGCTTAATGCCGCATTGCGGGATTTCAAATCAGAAATGGTGCCGTCCTGGGCGTCCAACTGCCTCTTCTGGTCCTCGATCACCGTAGCCAGGGCCGCCTTGGAAGAGCCGGCGTAGGGGCTGCTTTTGCCAAACTTCAGGGACACGCCCACATTCAGCAGGTTCTCCCCGCCGCCCATGCTGCCGCCGACAGAGACCATGGTTTTGGCGTCAGGACGATAAAACGCACCGACGGCCATGGCATTGGCACTGCGATAATGGCCGTACCCTGCCGCAAAGTCCCATTTATCCTCGACATCAAAATCCTGCGGATGGAGCGCTGCCAGCGCAGCCGCCCCGGCACCGACCCGGTCGATGCGGCGCCATCCATCCGGTCCATCCTGTTGTCCAGATTGGTTACCCGGTTGTCTACGTTCGTAATTGCGTCGGTGTTCTGTTTTACCTGGGTATCCAGGGCCATGATGTTTTCACCGGCCGTATTCGATACCTTGGTATAGGTACCGTCCGCGGTCGTACGGGTTTCGTTATAGACGGTGCCGCCGGTCACAATCCCCGTGTTGCCATTTTCCACTTTGCCGTCCGCTTTGACGGATACCGTGTAGGTGGAACTGCCGTCCGCATTCGGAGTTTCATCCACCTGGACATGGGTTCCTGCCTGAACCGTATTCCGGGTATCCCTCGCAACTCCCCCCGTGCCGGCAGAAGCCATGGCTTTCTTCAGCTGCGCCACGTTGACGGCATCGGTGTCATTGTACCCGGCCGCCACATTGGTAATCTGACGGGTTATGTTATTAGCTGTATCACCGACGGATACCGCAGCGGCGGTTGCCGTCCATGTTTTGCCCGTATCTGTCGAGCCCGTTTGGGTGTCGGGATCATACCCCGCCACCCCTTTATCAATGGAAGCTTTGGAATCAGCGCCCAACGCTACGCCGCCTTCATAGGCCGCATTGGCTTCTGCGCCAAGGACCACCGCCTTCTTAACGCTGGTGGTCGTCCCGTCGGCCGAGGAGCCCAGGATGATGCTGCCATCGGCACCATTGGCAGTCCGCTTGTCGCCCAGGACCAAGACTCCCTTGGTGTCCGTCACCGTGTTTTCAGAGCCGAACACGGTGACATGCTTCACATTCGTTGCGGTGTTTTTAAAACCCGTAATGGAATTATAGGTGCTTACATCGTCACGAGTCCCCTTCACCGTATTATTGACGCCGATGATGGATGTTTTCTGCGTATAATCCGCTTTATTGCCGCCGCCGATTGCCAGGGTGGCTCCGCCGCCTTCACTATCACTAATTGCCTTTCTCAGTTTGTCAGCGAACTCTTTTGCAGAGGCACCGCTATCCTTAATCTCGGAGGAGATCCTGACGACGGAATTTGTTATTTCATTGCCAGCCCCGTACACCAGAGCCCCGTTGGCATTGAACGTGCGGTTTGCCACACCGCTCACCGTATTGGCAATCCCCGAATAATAGTCACTATTCATGGACTCAATGCTGTTCAAGGACCCGTTGATGGTGGCCCCCAGATTCTTCACGGGATTTGCCAGTCGTCCGCCATTGTAGTTACTGGAGATGATGTTGTACACACCGGTACTCGTGGTAAACGCGCCATTGCTGAAGCTGTTGGCACCAATCGTGGTGGCGTAGACATTCAGCGCACTCGTCTTTGTCGTGGCACTGTCCACCGTCGTATCCCCCAACTCGCCTCGATAGTTGTGGGAGCCGATCATCGTACTGCCGGTACGGGCAAAGGTGTTATCGCCGATGGCAATGCTGCCTACGACTTTCGTCGGGTCCTCAGGGATCCTTGCCGGAGAAAACAAGTTTCCACTGTAGGTCGTCTGCCCGAAGGCAAAGCTGGCTTCTCCGCCGCCAGCCATATTCCACACTTTTGCGTTCTTCCCGATGGCGATGCTGCCGCCCTGGCTGGCATAGTTGTTGATATTGGCGCCATTTCCGACCACGATATCACCGGTAGCATTGCTTGCTCCGTTGGAATAGGCAATGCCGGCCCCTTTCCCGATGGCCACATTCTCTGCTTTCGGCGCGTTACTGCCGGTACCGATCGCCACGCCGCTCCCGGCGCCAGGCGTCGTATCCGCCGCCAGCACCGCATTTGCCCCTCCGAGGGACACCAGGCACAGTGCGCCCAGCACAGCTGCCGTCCGCTTTACGCCCGCCTTGGCGGCTTTGCTGTTCCGTCCAGCTATTTCTGAAACCACTACATAGCAGTTTCTTGCCTCACTCCAAATGACTTGGAACCTCTTGTTCATCATCTTCCCTGCCCTTTCTTTAACTGTTTTGTCATATCATTTTTGTGTTTTATTTTTGTCTTTCTGGAGAATTATACTTTGTTTCAGCTTTTTAGTCAATACACTCAAAAGATATTATGGGCTTGATTTTATGTCAGCAATATCGTTTCATGTGAATTTTCATACATTTATAAAACGTATGAAACAATAAAATCCACTTGTTTCCCCGTTTTAAAAACGACTCCGCCATCACCCTTGGCGTGTAGGATGGCAACCCGATTGTCTGGCACCGGACATTTTGTAGACCTCGCCCCGTGCCTTCTTTGCAGCTCCGGGCCGGCAGGTTCCTTTTCGTTTCCGGCATCGTGATTTTATGCAATTGCAGATGTCCACATGGAATTGTTTATACAAAAATTAAAATACTGCCTTCCACTAAGCCATAGAGATGTGCCCCTTGAAACGGCAAGCTTATTGGGGACACGGATTCTGCAACGCCTTGAAGCATCCATATTGTTATTAGGATAACACAAACGCCCCCCCATGCAAGACATTTTTAACAACAAAGCAGCACCGTCATCGTAAGTGAAACTTCTTGATTCCTGTAAAGTTCTCCAGATTTTCTATCCCCGTATCTCGCCGTCTATAAACCAAATCCCTGTTCTTGATCTGCCTGTCTCGTCTTTTTTGTCCTCTCCCCGTTTTGGTTGCCAATCAACCCTTTGCCAAATGTCCACGCAGGGCACGATACAACATTTGCGGTTTACACCGTGTTCCGGATTTCCCGATTTATGCACATTATGCACAGGGTTATCCACAGATTTCCGTTTTATCCACAGGGGTTTTCCACCGTTTTTGCAAAATATCGGGAGTTTTACGCCATTTTCCTCCCTTGTCCACTTTTTTATCCACAACTTGTGGATAAGTCATGTGTATATCTTTCGGATTATGCACAACACTAGATATGGGATTTAGGCCGCAAAAAAAGAGTCAAACCACCATATAAGGTGTTTTGACTCTGGTTGTCAAGTGTAAAAACTGTAAAGGACCGGTAAATATTTTGAAAAAGATGCTTGACTTTCTGTGGATAAGTCAGAGGGGGCGGCCCCATGCGGTTTACGTTTGGCGGAATTGTCAGAATTTAAATTTTCCGTTGGCAAAATGCAAGCAGATTTTACAATCGGGGGTCCGGAATCCGGTCCGCTGTCCGGGGAGCACAGACCCCTGCCGGAACCCGGCCTGGGACGCGGCGGGAATCCACTCGGAACCCGGCCTAGTCCCCGTTGGGAATCCGGCCGGTTGCGTTGGCCAGGCTGCGCAGCCAGGCAGCCAGCTCCGGGGTCAGCGCGGCGGCGTCCATCTGCCAGTGCCAGTTGCCGGTGGCGGTACCGGGCAGGTTCATGCGGCAGGCTGCGGGCAGGGCGAGCAGATCCTGCAGGGGCACCATGACGAGGCGCGCCTGGCGGCTGTAGAGATGGGCAATGAGGCGGCGGTTCCGTTCCGCGGCGGGGGCGTCTGGCGGCAGTCCGGCCAGGGCGGCGACGCGCTGCCGCGCGGCGGCGTCGAGTTCTTCCGTCCACCAGCCGCACAGGGTGTTGTTGTCGTGGGTGCCGGTGTAGGCGACGCAGTTCGGTTCCGTGTCGAAGGCGGTCTGCCCGTCGCTGCGCGTGACCAGGTGGAACTGCAGCACGCGCATGCCCGGCAGGTGGAACGCATCCCGGAGGGCGATGACATCGTCCGTGATCACGCCCAGGTCTTCGGCGACAAGGTGCAGCTGCGGCACGGCGCGGTGCACAGTCTCAAACAGGGCTTTGCCGGGTCCCGGCGTCCAGTGCCCTTGCCGCGCATCGCGCGATACGGCGTCGATGGCCCAGGTCGCGGCGAACCCGCGGAAATGGTCCACGCGCACCAGGTCGGCCAGCTCTGCCAGAGCGCGGAAGCGCTCCACCCACCATTGCCAGCCGTCCCGGGCCATGACATCCCAACGGTACTGGGGATTGCCCCAGACCTGGCCCAGTTCGCTGAAATAATCCGGCGGCACGCCGGCGATTTCCGTCGGATAGCCGTCGCCGTCCAGGTAAAAGTACTCCTGGTGGGCCCAGCAGTCGGCGCTGTCCGTGGCGACGAAGATCGGCATGTCGCCGAAAATGCGGACGCCGCGTGCGGCGGCATAGGCGCGGATGTCCTGCCATGCCCTGCGGAAACGGTATTGGCGCACTTTGCAGGCGCGGATGGCACCGGCCAGGGTGTGTTCACAGCGCTGCAGGGCGGCTTTGTCGCGCCGGCGCAGGGGGGCGGGCCACTCCTGCCAGGGTTTGCCGCCGTATTCGTCTTTCAGGGCGCAGTACAACGCGTAGTCGTCGAGCCAGTAGCGCTCTTTGTCGCAGAAGGCGGCGAAGGCGGCGTCGTCCACGGGCCGGCCGTCGTCGAACAGGTCCTCGCTGCCGGCGAAGGCCGACACGGACAGGTACGGCGAATCGCCGAGGCCCGGCGGGTTCAGGGGCAGGATCTGCCACACGGACTGGCCGGCGGCCGCCAGGAAATCAATCCATTGCTTGGCTGCCTGCAGGCGCTCCCGGCCCGTTTTGCCCGGCAGGGAGGTGGGGTGCAGCAGGACGCCGGCGCGGCGGGGTGCGTCCTCGTCCCCGGTTTCGCGGCACTGATACACCACTGCCGCGCGGGGCGGCAGGGTCACGGTGAAGCGGCCGGCCGCGACGGGGACAGGTTCCACCGCGACGGCCTCGCCCTGCGCAGCGGAATCGGCCGGCGCAGCGTCCTCCTCCACAGCCCCAAAGGCACGCTCACTGTCCCACAGCGGCACGAGCTGCCCGTAGGCGAGGCCCCGCGTGTCGACGGTGACGGTCTGCGCCTTGGCGCTGCGGTTGAGGGCGGTGAAGAACACGCCGTCTTCCGCCGGGCTGCCGAAGACATCGCGGCCGCCTTCGATAAAGCGGGCGTAGATATAGACGTCGCCGGCGGCGTAAACCGTGTCGTACCGGCCTGTTTCCAGGGCGGCGTGGGCGCGGCGCAGGTGGATCAGGGACCGGCAGCAGGCCTGGCGTTCTTTGTCTTCGCGGCCCCAGGGGAAGGTGCCCCGGTTTTCCGGATCTTTGTGGCCGGTCAGGCCGGCTTCGTCGCCGTAGTAGATGGCGGGCGCGCCGGGCAGGGTCATCTGCCAGGCCCGCAGGAGGCCTTCCATGCGCTTTGCCGCCGGAGCGGGCAGGACATCTTCCAGGACCGTGCGCAGGCGCTCGACGTCGTGGCTGCCGAGGAGGTTCATCATGGCGTAGAGGTTTTCGCGGGGGTAGTTTTCGCGCTGCTGCGCCCAGGCGGCGTCCGTTTCCCGGGCGTCGGCTTTCCCCAGGGCGAAATCGAGCATGATCTGCCGCAGCACGTAGTTCATGACGCTGTCCAGTTTGCCCCCGGACAAATACTGTCGCTGCACGCCGTAACTCACCTTGTGGGAGGCATCTTCCCAGACTTCGCCGATGAGGGCGGCGTCCGGGTCGGTGCGCTTGAGTTCGCGGTAAAAGGGCTCCAGGAACCCGTCGGGCAGCTCGTCGGCTACATCGAGGCGCCACCCGCTGATGCCCGCCCGCAGCCAGTGTTTCAGGACGCTGTCGTCGTCGTAGATGATGTAATCCAGATAGGAGGGCTCGGTTTCTTTGACTTCGGGCAGGCTCTTGTCGCCCCACCAGCAGTCGTACTCGTCGGGGAAGGGGTGGAACGTGTACCACCGGGCGTAGGGCGAAGTTTGCGACTGGTATGCCCCTGCATCGGGGTAGGAAGCGAAGCGGTTGAAGTATTCGCTGTCGGCGCCGGTATGGCTGAAGACGCCGTCCAGAAGGATGCGCATGCCGCGGGCTTTGGCGGCCGCGCACAGGCCGCGCAGGGCCTGTTCGCCGCCCAGGAAGGGGTCGACGCGGCGGTAGCAGCCGGTGTCGTAGCGGTGGTTGCTGCGGGCTTCGAAGACGGGGTTCAGGTAGAGGCAGGTGACGCCCAGGTCCGCCAGGTAGTCGAGTTTTGCGGCGATGCCTTCGAGGGTGCCGCCGAAGAAGTCGTAGTAGCGGATGTCGCCGTTGGCGTCCTTCATGTAGAAGGGGGCGTCGTCCCAGGCGCTGTGCAGCACGGCGCCGCGCTTGCCCTGGAAGCGGTCCGCCGGCACGGGGCCGCGGCAGAAGCGGTCCGGGAAAATCTGGTAAAACACGGCATGCTTGAGCCAGTCCGGGGTCACCGAATCTTTTTCATAAACCGTAATTTGATAAGATGGCAATTCCTTTCCGGCCTGCAAACCGATTCCGCCCCGTTCGGCGCGGTTGTTCCCGTAGTAGACGGTGCGGCCGCCGGCCTGGACGAGGAAATAGTACCAGACCAGGCAGCCGTCGGCCGGCATGGGGACGGCGGCTTCGTAGCGGCGCAGGCGAGGCCGGGCGGGGGCGGCTTTCGCCGCTTCCGTGGCGGCTTCCGCTCCCCCGGTGACACTATGTGTCGCGGCAAAATTCCCGTCTGCCGCTTCGTCCGCCGGCAGCGCTTCCTTCGCCGTTTCTCCCGCTGCCACGTCGTCCTTCGCCGCCTCATCCTTTACCGGCTCTTCCCACACGACCTGCATGGGGACTTTTTCTTCGTGGTCGTGCACCCAGAGGCGCAAAAAAACGGCCTCCGTCCCCGTGCCCCGCACGTCGAGGCGCAGGGTGACGACGGTTCCTGCAGGAACCGCGCCGAAGGGGTACCGGTATGCCGTGTTGCGCGAATCATGAAACAATGTGCAGTCCATTTTTCCGTCCTTTGAAAAGGAGCGCGGGCCGGGCCCGCGCTCTCCTTCCGTCTCTGTATCGTTATTTGTCCGTCTTTTTGGCACGCGGTTTCCGCGTGGTCTTCGTGGTTTTGACCGCCTTGCCGGATGCCGTCATGGACGCGACTTTCGTCTTTTTCGCCGTGCCTTTGCCGGCCGTGCTCTTTTTGGCGGGTTTCTTCGCCGCCGTTTCCTTCTTCGCCGTGTCTTTCTTGGTGGCAGCGGCCTTCTTTGCCGCCGTCCGGCGGGTGCGCTTCTTCGCCGGCTTGGCTTCCGCCGCCGGTTCCGCAGCCTTGGTTTCGGCCGGTTCGGCCCCGGCCTCCGCCTTCGCCGTTCCCGCTTTCTCCGCCTCTTTCGCGGCTTCCGCGCGGACCGTCTCTTCAAAGGCCGTCTTTTCAATGACCTGCTGCACGGCTTCGGTCACCGTGTCGAGGGAGTGGCCCGGCTTGCCCGGATCCAGCGCCGGTTCGGCTTCCCGGACCGTGGCTGCGCCGGCCGCACCGTCGTCCAGCACGGCATTGCCGGCCGCTTCGCCCGCCCCGGCACCTGCACCGGCACCGGCACCGCCAGCAACACCGGCGCCGCCTTCCGCCTCTGCCCCGGCATCGGCCGTCTCCAGCAGGTGCTCGTACAAATCGCGGTAGGCTTCAGCCGGTTTGTCCCAGCTGTTGTCCGAATGCATGGCGTTCAGCACGAGTTTTTCCCAGACCGATTCTTCCTCGAAATAGCTCAGGCCGCGTTTGACCGTGAACAGCAGCTCGTGGGCGTTGTAGTTCGGGAAGGTCAGGCCGTTGCCCGTGCCTACATATTTCTCAAAGTTGGCCACGGTGTCCTTCAGGCCGCCGACTTCGCGGACGACGGGCACGGTGCCGTATTTCATGGCGATCATCTGGCTCAGGCCGCAGGCTTCGTAGCGCGAGGGCATGAGGAACAAATCGGCGCCGGCATAGACCTTGTGGGCCAGCTCCTCGCTGAAGAGGATCTGGACGGACACTTTGTCGGGATAGCGCGCCGCCAGCTCCTGCAGGGCCTGCTCATACTGCTTGTCGCCCGTGCCGACGACGACGAACTGCACATATTCCTGCATCATTTCGTCCATGATGAAGGTCAGCAGGTCGAGGCCTTTGGCTTCGACGAGGCGGCTGATGAGCGCGACCATGGGGATCTGCCGGTTCACGGGCAGGCCCAGCTCCTTCTGCAGGGCCTCTTTGTTGAGCGGCTTGCGGGAGAAAACGTTCGTGTCATCGTAGGGATAGGGAATATAGGGATCCGTCGCCGGATTGTAGGCTTCTTCGTCCATGCCGTTGAGGATGCCCTTCATTTTGCCGGAGCACAGGCGCACGTAGTCGTCCAGGCCCTCGCCGAAATAGGGATAGCGGATTTCCTCGGCGTAGGTGCGGCTGACCGTCGTCACGTAGTCCGCATAGCACATGCCGGCCTTGAGGAAATTGACGCAGCCCGCATTCTCGATGTTCCCGTTGTAATACAGCCGCATCGACAGGCCCAGGACATCTTCCACAATCTCGCGGCCGTAAATACCCTGGTACTTGAGGTTATGGATGGTAAAGACATTCTTCATGTCCTTGTAGAACGGGTCCTTCATAAAGTCTTCCTTCAGGTAGACGCCCACCAGGCCCGTGTGCCAGTCGTTCGTATGGATGATATCGGGCTTGAACCCGATGTGGGGCAGCATGGCGAGGACGGCCTTGCTGAAGAAGGCGAACCGTTCGGCGTCGTCGTAGTAGCCGTACAGGCCGTCGCGCTTGAAATAATACTCATTGTCGATGAAGAACACGGGCACGCCGTCGAGGACGACCTTGTCCACGCCCATGTACTGGTTGCGCCACGACAGGTCCACCGTTCCCGTGTAGACCGTCTCCATCTGCTTTTGGTACGCATCGCCAATCCCCGCGTACTTGGGGATGACCAGGGCGGTTTCCACGCCCCGTTTCCGCAATTCCTTCGGCAGCGCGCCCATGACATCGGCGAGACCGCCCGTTTTGATAAAAGGCGCCGCTTCGGAAGCAACAAACAACACTTTCATACTACTCGACCCCTTTCTGTTGCAAATTCGTTTTGGAGGGACGATGTCCCCTCCGTTTCCACGCAAAATTTATCGGAGTTCCGCCTGCGCCGCTTTGCGCCGCGGTACGGTTTTTTGGATTCCTTTGTGTTTCGCCTTGGCCGTCTTTTTGGCCGGGGCGGCTTTTTTCGCCGTCTTCTTCGCGGCCGGCTTCGGCGCCGCCTTGCGGTCCTTCCGCTTCTGCAGGTAGACCACGGCCAGCGGCGGCAGGGTCAGGACCAGGGACTGTTCCCGGCCGTGCATGGGCACCGGTTCCGCCGTCAGGGCCGTGCCTTCGGGAATGGCGTGGACGCCGCTGCCGCCGTAGCTTTCGGCGTCGCTGTTCCACACTTCTTCGTAAGCGCCGGGCTCGTCGACGCCGATGCGGTATTCATGCCGCACGACGGGCGTAAAGTTGCACACCACGATGACCGTTTCCCGCGGCGCCGGCGGTGCTGCTGCCGCCGCCTGCGGTCCCTTTGCGGTCCGGGCGGACGGTACATCGTCCGGCTTGGCGACACGGTAAAAGGCGATGACGCTGTTGTCTTTGTCGTCGCAGCTGATCCAGTGGAAGCCCTGCCAGTCGTAATCGATCTGCCAGAAGGACGGGTGGGCGCGGTAGAAGGCGTTCAGGTCCTTCACGTACTGCTGCATCTTCTGGTGCATGGGGAAGTTGAGCAGGAGCCAGTCGAGGCCGGCGTCGTAGCGCCACTCGATGAACTGGCCGAATTCGCCGCCCATGAAGAGCAGCTTTTTGCCGGGATGGCTCATCCAGTAGGCGTAAAAGGCGCGCAGGCCGGCGAACTTTTTCCAGTAATCGCCGGGCATGCGGTTCAGCAGGGAGCGCTTGCCGTGCACCACTTCGTCGTGCGACAGGGGCAGAATGAAGTTTTCCGCGAAGGCGTAGTACAGGGAAAAGGTGATCAGGTCCTGGCTGCCTTTGCGGAACAGGGGATCCATGGACATGTACTTGAGCATGTCGTTCATCCAGCCCATGTTCCACTTGTAGTTGAAGCCCAGGCCGCCTTCGTCGACGGAGTGCGACACCAGGGGCCACGTCGTCGATTCCTCGGCGACCATGAGGGCCTGCGGCTTGGCGGCGAAAATGGCCGTGTTGAGCTGGCGCAGAAATTCGATGGCTTCGAGGTTCTCGCGGCCGCCGTACTTGTTCTGCTGCCACTCGCCGTCCTTTTTGCCGTAGTCCAGGTACAGCATGTTGGCCACGGCGTCGATGCGCAGGCCGTCGAGGTGGAATTCCTCCAGCCAGAAAAGGGCGCTGGAAATCAGGAAACTGCGCACTTCGGGCCGGCCGTAATCAAAGTTGAGGGTGTCCCAGTCCTTGTTCTCCGACAGGCGCGGGTTGCCCGACTCGTAGAGGGGCTCGCCGTCGAAGAAGCGCAGGCCGTGGGCGTCCTTGCAGTAGTGCCCGGGCACCCAGTCGAGGAGCACGCCGATGCCCGCGCGGTGGCACTGGTCGATCAGGTACATAAGGTCCTGCGGCGTGCCGTAGCGGCTCGTGGCCGCAAAATACCCCGTGGCCTGGTAGCCCCAGGACCCGTCGAAGGGGTACTCGCACAGGGGCATGAACTCCACGTGGGTGTAATGCATCTCCTGCAGGTAGGGAACCAGCTCGTCCGCCAGTTCGCGGTACGTGTAGAAGCTGCCGTCCTCATGCTGTTTCCACGAGCCGGCGTGGACTTCGTAAATCAGCATGGGGCTGTCGTACGAATTGTATTGGGCGCGGCTCTTCTGCCATTTGGCGTCGCGCCACTTGTAGGAAAGGGCGTTCACGACGGACGCCGTGTGGGGGCGCAGCTCCGCCTGGAACCCGTAGGGGTCGGCCTTGAGGATCTGCTCGCCGCAGGCGGTCGTAATACAATACTTATAGATGTCCCCTTCCGCCAGGCCGGGAATGTAGGCGGCCCAGATGCCGTTTTCGTCGGCCCGTTCCATGGGGTTGGCCCCGGGATCCCAGTGGTTGAAGTCGCCCACGACGCTCACCTTTTGAGCATGGGGCGCCCACACGGCGAAGCGCACGCAGGCCTTGCGGCCCCGGACGGTCCGATGGGCCCCGAAGAGGCGGTAACTGTTGTAATTCGTCCCCTGATGGAACAGGTAGGTACTGTAGGTATCGATGGCATTCAAGCGCATAGAATCACCCTTTCCGCGCCGCCTTCCGGCGCGCTCCATTCCCCGCGGGCCGTGGCGCGCTCACACGCGCAGCGGCCGGACATGCCAGATTTCGCGGGCGTACTCCCCGACCGTGCGGTCGCTGGAGAAATAGCCCGACGCGGCAATATTCACGGCGGCGGACCGGAGCCACTGCTCCTGGTCGGCGTAACGCCGTTCGATTTCCTTATGGGCGTCGCAATAGCTCTGGAAATCCTTCAGGACGAAGAACTCGTCGTTCCGCGACAGCAGCGCTTCATAGAGCTGCCCGAACATGGGGTTCTCGTCGAAGACCTCGAGGATCTTCCGGATTTCCGCGTCCTTGCGGTACAGATCCCACGACGAATAGCCGCCCAGCGTGTAATAGCGCTGGACCTCTTCCGCCCGCAGGCCAAAAATGACGCAGTTCCCGTCGCCCACCAGGTGGTGGATTTCCACATTCGCGCCGTCCATGGTGCCCAGCGTGATGGCGCCGTTCATCATGAACTTCATGTTGCCCGTGCCCGACGCCTCCTTGCTGGCCGTCGAAATCTGCTCGCTCACATCGGCCGCCGGGAACAGGCGCTGCCCCAGGGACACGTTGTAGTTTTCCAGGAACAGGACCTTCAGCTTCTCCCGCACTTTGGGGTCCTGCTCGATGAGCCGGGCCACCGTGTGGATCAGCTTGATGACGATCTTCGCTTCGCCGTACGAAGCGGCCGCCTTGCCGCCGAAAATGTAGGTCTGGGGAATCAGGATGAAGCCCGGATCCTCCTGCAGGTGGCGGTAGAGCCAGTACACGTGCAGGATATTCAGCAGCTGCCGCTTGTACATGTGGAAGCGCTTGATCTGGATATCGAAAATGGAACGGGGGTCGACCGTGATGCCCTTCGTATCGTGGAGCCACTTGGCCAGCGCGTCCTTGCGGTCCTGCTTGACCTTCGCCAGCCCTTCCAGGAAGGCCGGGTCGTCGCGGAAATCCGCCAGCTCCTGCAGCCGCTCCGGGTGCCGGATCCAGCTCGTGCCGATGGTTGCGCTGATGAGCTTCGCCAAAGGCGGATTCGACTCCAGCAGCCAGCGCCGGTGCGTCACGCCGTTCGTCTTGTTGTTGAACTTTTCCGGGAACACTTCGTAGAACTGCGCCAGCGTCGCGGTCTTGAGGATCTTCGTGTGGAGCCGCGCCACGCCGTTGATGCTGTGGCTGCCCACGGAAGCCAGGTTCGCCATGTGGATCTGGTTGTCCCACAAAATGGCCACGGACTTCGCCTTGTCCTCGCGGCCCGGATAGAGCTTGCGGTACTGCTCCAGCCAGCGCCGGTTGATTTCGTCCACAATGAGGAAGATGCGCGGCAGGAGCTCCTTGAACATGGGGATGCTCCAGCGCTCCAGGGCCTCCGGCATGATCGTGTGGTTCGTGTAGGCCACGCTGTTCACCGTGATGCGCCAGGCATCGTCCCAGGCCATGTTCTCCTCGTCCATGAGGATGCGCATCAATTCCGGCACCACCAGCGCCGGATGCGTGTCGTTGATATGGAGCGCCACGTACTTGTCGAAATTCCGCACATCGCCGTAATGGTTCTTGTAATGGCGCATAATGCTCTGCAGGCCCGCCGACACGAAGAAGTACTCCTGCATCAGGCGCAGTTTCCGTCCTTCGTAGGTCGTGTCATCGGGGTACAGAAATCGCGAAATCTGCTGCGTCATGTCCTTGTAGCGCAGGGCCCGGCGGTAATCGCCGTAGCGCAGCTGGTCGTACATGCCCTCGCGGGTGTACTCCGCCTTCCAGAGCCGCAGCGTATTCACGGTATGGTTGCGGTAGCCCGGGACCGGGACATCGTACGGGACCGCCCGGACCGACTCGAATTTTTCATAGACGCATTCCAGGTTGCCGTTCTTGCCCGGCCGCATATAGGCGTTGCCGCCGAAGCGCACGTAGACCGCCTTGTCGGCGCGCTTGACCTCCCAGGGGAAGCCGTCGCGCAGCCACGCGTCGGGCAGTTCGACCTGCTGGCCGTCGATGATGCGCTGGTCGAAGAGGCCGTACTGGTAGCGGATGCTGCACCCGTGCCCCGGCAGCTGCAGGGCCGCCATGGAATCGATGAAGCACGCCGCCAGGCGCCCCAGGCCGCCGTTGCCCAGGCCCGGGTCCGTCTCCATGGGGATGATGTCGTCCAGGTTGAAGCCCAGATCGGACAGGGCGCCGCGCGCCAGCTCCTCCATATGGCAGTTCAGCAGGTTCGCGTCCAGCAGCCGTCCCAGCAGGAACTCGATGCTGAAATAATAGACCTGCTTCGGCTTTTCCGCGTCATAGCGGTTCTCCGTGGCAATCCAGTCCGTGGAGATCAGGTCCTTCACCATGTTGGCCAGGACCTGGTAGACCTCTTCCTTCGTCAGACCCTTCGGCGTTTTATCGAAGAGGATGTCCGCTTTCTTGGCGAACAGGGTCTTGAATTCTCTCTTGCTTTTCCAAGTTTTCGTTTTGATGCCTGCTTTCCGACCTGACAGCCGGAGCGGTCCGGTTCCCCGCAAGGTTCCGGGCCGCCCCGCGCGTCAGATAACTTCGTGTTTGATGATCGTCAGGGGCTCGTCCTTCGTGCCCGACAGGTTCGCCTCGGGCTGGATGGAACGGTCTTTGTCGCAGATCACGTAATTCAGCTGCGACTCTTCGCCGATGACGGAATTCTGCATGATGATGGAGTTGCGCACCACGGCGTTGCGGCCGACCCGCACCTTGCGGAAGAGGATGGAGTTCTCCACCGTCCCCTCGATGATGCAGCCGTTCGCCACGAGGGAATTGGTCACCTTCGCGTCCGCCATGTACTTCGCCGGCGCCTCGTCCTTGATCTTCGTGTAGATCTTGCGGTCCTGGCGGAAGATGCCGTTCCAGTTCTCCTGGTCCAGCATGTCCATGTTGGCCTGGAAGAAGTTCGCCAGCGAATTGATGCGCTTTGCGTACCCCGTGTACTCGTACCCGTAGATGCGGAGATGCTTCACGTTGCGGGCCAGGACATCGTTCAGGTACTGGTCCGGGTTCTGCGCGTAGGCCTGCCGCACCATGGAGACGAACAGGTCCCCGTTCAGCAGGATCGCGCCCAGGAACAGCTTGTCGCCCTTTTTCGCGCCGGGCCGCTGCTCCATCGCCTGGATGCGCCCGCTCGCGCTCGTCTTCAGCACATAGGCCTTGCCCGGGTCGTCCTCGTCCAGGGTCTTGTAGACCAGCGTGATGTCCGCGTTATGGCTGCGGTGCTGGTGGAACACGCGGTTGTAGTCCGTGTTGTGGACCACATCGCAGCCCGACAGCAGCAGATAATGGTTGCGCTCCACCTCGACATAGCGCAGGTTCTTGTAATAGGTGCGGATGTCCCCCGGTTTGGGGTCGGAAACTTCCGACTCCACGTCGACGGGCAGGTAGAACAGGCCGTGCTGCTTGCGCGCCAGGTTCCACTCCTTGCCGGACCGCACATGGTCCAGGACCGACCGGCTGTGGAACGGCAGCAGCAGGCCCACCGTGTCCACATCGGCATTGACCATCGTCGACAGGGCGAAATCCATAAGCCGGAACTTGCCCGCAAAAGGCTCCGACGCAATCGGCCGCGTCGGGCTCAGCTCCTCCATGCAGTTGGGGCCTTGCAGATTGATCAGCCCGATGATGGGATTATCCATCATTTACTTCGCCCCCTTTCCGGACGCCGCGGCAGGGACATCGTCCCCCGCCGGCGCCAACACCGAATCGTTGCCGTACACCCGGATGCTGCCGACCTTGCCGCGCACGACCGCACCGGCCTTCACGCGGCACCGCTCGCCCAGGATCGCGTGGTCCACGACAGCGCCTTTTTCAATGACCGCACCCGGCATGATTACCGAATCCGTTACCTCGGCCCCCTCCTCGACCTTCACGCCGTAGAAGATGACCGAATGCATGACGCGCCCCAGAATGACCGCGCCTTCGCCCGCCAGGGAGCTCACCATGCTGCCCCGGGGCCCCACGTAGTGCGGCGGCAGAGACTGATTGCCCGAATAGATGCGCCACGCCGGATCATTGAGGCTGATGGGCGGATTGTCGCTCAACAGGTCCATGTTCGCCTGCCACAGGCTCTCGAACGTGCCCACATCCTTCCAGTACCCGTCGAAAGGATACGCGAAGACCGGCACCTTGTCCGCCAGCATCTTCGGGATGATGTTCTTGCCGAAATCGTGGTCCGAATCCTGCCGCGCCGCATCCTCCACCAGGTATTTCTTGAGCGTCTCTTTATCAAAGATGTAGATGCCCATGGACGCCAAATCACTCTTGGGATGGGCCGGTTTCTCTTCGAACTCCACGATGCGGAAATTGTTGTCCGCATTCATGATGCCGAACCGCGACGCCTCCGACAGCGGCACCCGCAGCGTACTCACCGTCGCCTTCGCATGGTGCTTTTTGTGGAACGCCAGCATCGTGCCGTAATCCATCGAATAGATATGGTCGCCCGACAACACCACCACGTACTGCGGATCGATCATGTCCAGGAAATTCAGGTTCTGGTAAATCGCGTCCGCCGTGCCCTGGTACCAGTTCGACGAATCCTTGTCATTCATGTACGGCGGCAGGACGAACGTACCGCCGCCCTCCGAATCCAGGTCCCAGCTGCTGCCATTGCCGATATACCAGTTCAGCTCCAGCGGCTGGTACTGCGTCAGGATGCCCACCGTACCGATGCCCGAATTGCGGCAGTTACTCAGGGTGAAGTCAATGATGCGGTACTTGGCGCCAAACAGCACCGCCGGCTTCGCCACATTCTTCGTCAACACGCCGAGCCGGCTGCCCTTGCCGCCGGCCAGAATCATGGCCAAACATTCTACCTTACTCACAATCGTCGCCCCCTGCTTGTAAAATTCCGATATTGTGCTGATTTTATTATACCACATGTAGCAGCGTTCTCTTGGGGGGCGTACCTATTAAGTTGTAAAAAGATGGTTAAATTTTTGGGGGTGCCGCCTTTTCTTGCGTGTAACTATACAACGGAGAGGGACCCCGTTTCCCAATACGGTGCAGTTGCTCCTATTTTGGGAAACGGGGCCCCTCTCCCTCGTGTGAAACGGGAAATGGCGGCATCCCGCCAGGGTACGTACAGTGTGAGAAAATGGGGGGTATCCGTATGACGGGGACGGGGTTCTTACGGTTCGGCGTTCCGATATTGCTCGCCATCATGATTTCTTCTCCTTCAACAATTGAGCCAGGCACCGCAGCGTGTCCCGCCGGTAACGCGGGGCAAGGAACAACAAATCTTCGCGATTCAATTTAGCAAAGTCTTCCTCGTCAATCCGCAAGTCCGCAAACATCAGCTCCTGCAAGTCCGCAACGGTATGCACGACAGGCTGGAGGTAGAGCATATCGCAGAGCGCCTTTTCCGGCGTGGCAATCTGATAGCTGTAACGCCCGCCAACAGATACCGGTCGACATTCGGATCCGTTTCGTAGAGCCCCCGCCGGATGGGAAACAACTTTCCCTCCCGCACCAGGCGCTGTATCTTGGTATTGGGATTCCGGTATCCTTGCTGTTGCAGTTCAAACACCAAATCCCATGTGGTTCGCAGCATAAAAATCCCTCCAGTAATTATCGCCGAACGATAACTACTGGAGGAAATAATCGCACCCAACTATTTTCCATCTTCCGGAGCGCCAGGGGGCCCACACCTCCCTAACGGATAACACGCCGAACCTTCGTTTTAGAAGGCATGGCGGCCCTTCCCTCCCTATCGGATAACACGCCGTCCCCTCGTATTGGAAGGCATGGTGGCCCTTTTCTCAAAATAGGAGCAACTGCACCGTATTGAGAAAAGGGCCACCTGCCTCAATATTGCGAGCCGTGCACCGCAAAGGAAAAGGGCCCCCTGCCCCTCACAGCCTTCCACTGTGACTATCACTGATATGCTCCGCCGCCAGCGGATCCCGGCTGCCGTGAACGCGGCGATACCACTCGTCGAACAGGCCGAACAGGATCTCCTTGCGCCGGAAGAACTGATGCAGGTTGCCCAGGGTCTGCGCCTTGAACACCCCGTTTTCGCAGGTAATCACCAGCAAATCGTCCGAGTTCTCCAGCTTCGCATCCGCAAAAAGCGTCGCAATGGCGTCCGTCGTCAGCGGGAAACCTTCCCCTTCCGCTGCCGCCACGAGCTCCGCCCCCGTCGTGCTCTTCGAAGCGAGCAGATAGCATTCCGGTTTGTTGCCGGAAGCCGCATTGTATTCCTTCAGGAAGGCGTGCCATTCCGCCGCGATGCCGTCCCGCAGCTGGTCATCGGAATAGTCTTCGTGCTCTTCCTCGTACCGGTCCATAAACGCGTCAATGCCCTTGATGAGCTCATCTACCGTATCAGACTTCACCTTGCCACACCCCTCTCGCATGGAACTGATTCACTGCAAAGGCCGCCAGGCCCGGCGTCCCGTCCTCACCGCGCTGCATCTGGTCCGCGATCAGGTCATCGGGCGTCTCCCAGGCGTCGCACAGCAGTTCCCCGTCGGCCGGCGTCACGCGGAAAAAGATGTCCTGTTCATGCAGGCCGTCATCTTTCCACAAGTTCAGCAGTGCCTGCATGGCCCACGCGGCGGGGTACTTCTGCAGCAGGGCCTTCATCGCTTCCTTGTCGCCCCGGCGTACCAGCTTGGAGCCCCCTTCGGGCTGCCAGGCATTCCACAATTCGATGAAACGCTGGATGCGTTCCTGTTCATCGCCTACGAGATAGGCGCGCAATGTTTCCATGGGAGCCAGTTTCTTCGCCATCGAAAATCCTTCCTTTCTGTATTACTTTGTACATCCCACACTGACATTATACACCATTTGGAAAGAACGTGACATCCTCCCTGCCGGATACCACGCCAATTTCTCATTTCAGAAGGCATAGCGTTCCGCCCCTCCGCACGGTATAATGGAACCAAAAGGAGGCGGCTGCCATGACCAACTTTATTCAGGATTCCCTCAACGTTGTACATCACAAACATTCCCGTTCCGTGAGCGTCCCGCCGGCGTTCGGCGTGGCGCAGGCGCGGCAGGTGCGGGCGTTCCACCGGACGGTTCCGGAATACGGCGAAACGCCGCTGGTGCCGCTGCGCAGCCTGGCGCGGGAGCTGGGCCTGGGCGGCCTCTATGTGAAGGACGAAAGTTACCGCTTCGGACTGAATGCGTTCAAGGCCCTCGGCGGCACCTACAGCATGGCGAATGTGCTGGCGCGCAGGCTGGGGCGGCCGCTGGCGGAGCTGGGCTTTGCGGATCTGGCGGGTCCCGGGGCCCGTGCCCAACTGGGTACGATGTCCTTTGTCACGGCGACGGACGGAAATCATGGCCGGGGCGTGGCGTGGACGGCACGGCAGCTGGGGCAGAAGGCGGTCGTCTACATGCCGGCGGGGAGCGCGGCAGAGCGGCTGGAGAACATCCGGCGGCTCGGGGCGGAGGCGTCCATCCGCGATGGCAATTACGATGACACGGTGCGGTTTGCGGCTTCCCAGGCGGAGCGGCATGGCTGGATCCTGGTGCAGGACACGGCGTGGGAAGGGTACACGGAAATCCCGCGGTGGATCATGCAGGGATATCTGACCCTGGCCGATGAGGCGGCGGAACAGCTGCCGACGGCGCCGACGCACATCTTCCTCCAGGCCGGCGTGGGCTCCATGGCGGGAGCGGTGGCGGCCTATTTCTCCGACCGCTGCCCCGGCGCGGCGAAGCCCGTCATCACGGTCGTCGAACCGAACGGGGCGGACTGCCTCTTCCGCACGGCCGCGGCCGATGACGGGAAACTGCACGCCGTCCGGGAGCTGCACTCCATCATGGCGGGCCTGTGCTGCGGCGAACCGTGCTCCCTCGCCTGGGATTTGCTGAAGGATACGGCCGATTACTTCGTTTCCATTCCCGACTGGGTGGCGGCCGACGGCATGCGTATTCTGGGCGCGCCCCTGCCCGGCGACGGACGGATCATTTCCGGCGAAAGCGGCGCTGCCACGACAGGATTTGTCGCGGAGCTGCTGCGCAACCCAGCCCTGCGCGGCCTGCGGGACGAACTGGGCCTCGACGGCAGCGCCCAGGTGCTGTGCATCTCCACGGAAGGCGCCACGGACCGGGAAAACTACCGGAAGATCGTGTGGGACGGCGCGTTCGCGCGGATAACGGAGTGAAACAACGAAAAGAAGCGGCCAGGGAAGCGCCCCCTGCAACAACGAAAAGAAGCGGTTTCCGTAAAACCGGAAGCCGCTTTTTCGTATGTTCCTATTTTCTTTTGCCTTCCCCGCGGGGGATACATCGGGCCGGGTCCGTCAGATGCGCGGACGCAAAGTCACGGTGGCCGGGTCGCTGCCGGGCAGTCCGTGCTCGACGAGCTTGAGGAAGCCAGGGCGTTCCAGAATCAGGTCGCAGTACCCGGACGGTTCCAGGTTCAGCTGCAGATGCCAGCCCATGGCGGCGTAGGGCCCGGGGCGCATGGTGCCGGCCTTTTCCTCCACCGTGAAGGGATATTCGGCGTCATTGACACGGAGCGTGCCGGTGCCGTCGGCGGCCAGGATGAGCTCCTGCTCCCCTTCGGCGCCGCAGGGGACATTGTTCCGGTACGTGCCGACGAGCTGGTAATAGCGGTCGCTCCCGCCGGTGAAGGCGTCGCCCTGGCCCCGTTCGAGGCGGTAATGGACGGCGGCCTGCGTCCCGTCAAAGGGGAAGATGTGCTGCATCAGCAGCAGGTCCTCGCCGAGGCGGGTGATGGTGAACCGTTCGCCGGCCTGCAGCTGCGGGCTTTCCAGCACCGCCCGCCAGGAAGACAGGTGCAGGAAGGGGTAATCCGCCTCTTCGTCGTACCGCAGGGTGAACTCATAGTCGGCCGGCTGGACAGTGCCATCGCCGGCATCGCGGAAGGACGCCGTCACGGTTCCATCGTCCCCGGCCTGCACCAGCAGGCGGGAAGCGCCGAGCTGTTTTGGAAAGTACAGGGCGTCTCCGTCCGAGAGCGTGTAATGCTGCACCCGCCAGGCGCCGGCGAGACCGGCCAGCTTTTCGGCAGGCGTGTCCGGCTCCGCGAAGGTGTCGTGCAAGCCGCTGAGGCACTGGCCCCGGCTGTCCTTGAGGCAGTCGGACGAGGCCGCGCTGCCGCCAGCCGCCAGGCCCAGCAGCAGGGACATTGTGCAGAGCGGCACGACGATGCGTTTCCATAAACTACTTGTACGCTGCATGGGAATCACCCCCTGTTTGATTGAAACCATTACGCTGTGGTTTTACGGACTTGTCCTGTCTTCATTATGACAGAAAACGGGAAAAAGCGTACTGAGGGATACCATAGTTTTTAGGTCTGCGACTGCGGCGCGGCGGATGTACCAGATCACTTCGTCCGCGAACCTGACCGGCTTTTTTCCCACCCGGTCCGGCGAAGCCAAAGACAAGTTCCGACTGGCCTTCGATATTTTCCGGAAATGGACGGAAGAGGAGGAGGAGAAGAATAGAGAAATAGAAGAATAGACGGATAGGCGAAAACGGCCAGTGCAAGCGCACCGGCCATTGTTGTGTTGGGGGTTGTTTGAAACTGGTAGGGATCAACTTTTCGTCGGCACTACCAATTGGCTATTTCAGTTGGACCCTAGCACCATTTTAATTGACGCCCGTATTTTGCTCATATGTCTCTTTGATTGTTCTATATTCCGTTTCTCTCATATCTACAATCTTAGCGCATTCAATGATTTTTTTGATAATATACAACCCAATCAGAAAAGGAACAATGACTGATGTTAAATAATACCAGTGTTGATAATATGCCGACGTAAAAGAAAAGCCCTGAAGCCCTAAATAAAAGAAACTATATGAAAGTATGCATAACCATAAAGCAATATAGTTTAAATGTTGAGCAAGTTCCAGATTACGATAATTCGCTTCTCTTAAAATTTCATAATAAGCTAACCTTGTTTGTAATTTCTTTAAGTTATCTGCATATGACTCTTTAGTATACGGAGAAAAATGGCTACAATAATTTGTCCCTTGGATAAAATCTTGAAACATATTTAGATTTCTTAACTGTAACTCTTTATAGCTTCTAATATGGTTAGCATACACTTTTTCACGCTCTATGCTAATGTACTCTATTATCATTGAGACAATGACCATTATTATGCCCCAAATAAACCAGTAAATATGATTGTCGAATGTCGTAATGCTTAAAGTTTCTAAATCACTTAAGCCCAATTTTTCGCGCACTAAAGGAAACATAAGAGTGCACCCTGTAGTATTGAGGAGAAAAACAATATATTGAAACTTTTCAATATAAGATCTTTGAGATTTTTGAAGATTGTTTTCTAAAGGTAAATTGCAAGTTGAATTTGAACAACTATAATCAAGAAACACACTCAATAGCATAAACTTCATCGAGGAATGCATCAAATAGCTCTGACGGCGTATGATAGCCCAAAACACGACGTGGGCGC